>Ga0123519_10000084_pt1 | contig 145767 bp, 111 predicted proteins | sample YelNatPaOPRAMG02_FD_87396 | JGI IMG/M metagenome (GOLD analysis project Ga0123519, IMG submission 87396) | Hot spring microbial communities from Yellowstone National Park - Yellowstone National Park OP-RAMG-02 (version 2) | ecosystem: Environmental > Aquatic > Thermal springs > Hot (42-90C) ... | reverse complement strand
TAAAGACACTCAGGCCTGCCGCCGAGATTATCCAGCAGGAGAAACTATGCTGAATACCCCCTTCCCCAACCTCCACAACAAGCTCCCCGCCATGCTCTGCACACTAACGCTCTTTACCCTAGCTGTTGTACTGTGCTTTAAACCAACGCTCCGGAACCAGACGGCGAGCAGTACTAGTGGTCCATTTTCCTCGGCGCTTCTCCGGTTACCGCTCTATTTCGTCCCCAATTATGGGCAAACCGATACTGAAGTACTCTATACAGTCAGGACGCCCGGTATGGCCGCCTATTTTACCCGCCGGGAGGTGGTGTATGTCTGCCCCGGTACCCATTTCCGAGCGGAATTAATCGAGGCAAACCCTTCACCAGCTGTCGAAGCCCTAGACGCCAGCGGGGTAAAGGTGAATTTTCTGGTGGGTAACCGTCCTGAGCAGTGGCGTATTGGCGAACGCGTATATAGGAGGATCGTTTACCGCGAGGTATATCCCGGTATCGACCTGTTCTATAGCGGAGGTGGAGGACAATTAAAGTCCGAATTTTCCCTGGTAGCAAACGCGGATCCCAGGCGCATCCGTTTACGCTACACCGGCGTGACTGATCTCCGTATCGACTCTGATGGCGCGCTTGTATTTACCACATCGGCCGGCCAGATACGAGAGCGAAGACCATATGCGTACCAGGAAAGGGAAGGTGAAATAGTGAGCGTGGCATGCCGTTTCCGGCTGTATAGCGAGGACCAAGTTGGTTTCGAAGTCGGTGTTTATGATAGCACAAAGCCGCTGGTAATCGATCCTGTATTGTCCTTCAGCACATGGCTCGGCGGCAGTGGGATGGATAGCGCCCGGGCGGTAAGCGCAGACGCCGCCGGCAACGTATACATCGCCGGCTACACAGACTCGCTTGATTTCCCAACCAAGGGAGCAATTCAAGGCAGCAGTGGCGGAGGGGTGGATGCATTTGTGGCCAAGCTGAACCCATCGGGCAGCACGCTAATCTACTGTACGTATCTGGGTGGTAGCTGGGATGACCGCGCCACTGGCATTGCCGTTGACTCAACAGGAAACGTCTACATTGCCGGACAAACAAGTTCACCAAATTTCCCGGTTACCTCAAATGCCCTACAACGCACCCTTGGAGGGGGGAGAGATGCTTTTGTGGCCAAGTTAAACCCAGGAGGGAACGCGTTGCTTTACAGTACGTTTCTGGGGGGGAGCAACCACGATTCGGCGAGCGGGATGGCTTTGGACAGTTTCGGAAATGCCTATGTTGTCGGATCGACATACTCATTGAATTTCCCGGTATTGAACGCCATTCAAAGCACTAATCAGGGGCGCCAAGATGTGTTTGTAGCCAAATTGAAAACAGATGGTTCTGCACTTATCTGGAGTACGTACCTGGGTGGAGCAGGCGATGATCTGGGCACAGCAATTGCCGTCGACTCCGCCGGGAATGCATATATTACCGGGGCTACAGATTCTTCCAATTTTCCAGTAGCAAATGCGTTTCAGCGCATCAGCGGTGGGGGACAAGATGCCTTTGTGGCCAAATTGTCCAGCACCGGAGGAGCACTGATCTATAGCACGTACCTGGGAGGTAGCGGCGGCACTGTCGGCGCCAACGAAATGGGAACGGGTATTGCAGTTGATGCCAGTGCTTCTGCTTATATAATTGGGATCACCAGTTCTACAAATTTTCCGGTAGTGAACGCCATTCAGCCGTCATTCGCCGGTGGCGCGATTGATGGGTTTGTTACCAAGCTCAACCCGGATGGATTAACTTTGGCATATAGCACCTACCTGGGAGGAGTAGGCGCGGATTTCCCGAATGGAATTGCTGTGGACCTCGCCGGTGCTGCCACCCTCACAGGCTACACTTCATCGGTGAATTTCCCTATAGTGAACGCACTCCAGAGCATAAATGCAGGAGGCTATGACGGATTTATCACAAAGCTGAACGCACAGGGCAACGCAGTGGTGGAATCCACATACTTCGGCGGAAACGGAAGCGATTCTGCAAATGCTATTTTCGTGCTTCCTAATGGGCTGACTCTCATTACAGGGGACACGCAATCGACCAATTTCCCCGTGAAAAACCCACTTTCCAGCACGGCCCCAGGCGGTATGAACGCGTTTGTGCTGAAGCTGGGCGCCGTAATTCCCACAACTGTTTACCGTGCCTCTGACGGTTCCACAATTTTGAACATCTACGGCTCAACGGCCCGCTATAACGGGACGGGAGTGTTAGTTAGCGAATTAGGCGCTTCCCAGAACGCTCAGGGAGATACATTTGTGGTGGGACGAAACAGCTCCAACCAAGTTTGGATGAACTGCTTCCGGAACGACACCCAAACATGGAGGGGCTGGGTGCTGGCAGGTGGAGTAACGGCAGGGAATCCCGCCATAGCGGCATCAGAAGCAGGGGAAGCCTTCGTGGTTGCCAGAAACGCAAGTTTTGAATATTGGCTTAACTACTACCGACCTTCAACAGGTTTTCAGGGATGGATTTTCCTTGGTCGGGGCTTTACTACAGACCCTGTAGTAGCATGCGCGAATGGGAAGGCCTACGTTGCAGGCATAGCAGCCTCCGGCGCCGTTTGGCTGGGGAGGTACACGCCAGGGTCGGGTTTCGAAGGTTGGGTGTCCGGCGGTGGCGCTTCCAGCGGAAAGCCTGCGCTCACCGTTGGATCGGATGGTGGGATATATGTGGCGGTCAAGGGCACTGATGGCGCTCTGTGGCTGGCTCGTGTTACAGGGACATCATGGGGTCCTTGGAAATATGGTGGTGGAACGCTAGGTTCAGACCCTGACCTTGCATCAGTCAACGGTACAATTTATGCAGCCGTTACCGGCCCCACTGGTCTGGTCTACGTTCGGCCTTATCTTGAAGCTATAGGGTGGCAAAACTGGATTGCCACTAATGGGACCTTAAGCCGGGTATCCATCGCCTCTGCCGGTGACCGTTTCTGCCTTGTGGGCCGGAACCAGTCGGGCGAACTGTGGTGGTATCAGTCTGGTGGCACAGGATGGTCGTATTACGGAACCATTGGGCAAGCATCCAGCAACCCGGTAGCGGCGCCTAAGTGAATGGGCGCCGATCTTGCTGAAATTTGACGCACTCTGGCGGGGTAGCAAGCGTTGTCACATCTAAGACATCTTCTCATTGAGGGCTACCATCGACACTACGCTCGAGTCAACCCGGAACAAGGACCGGCTGTTCTTATGGGGGCGCACCGCAAACAAATGCAACGCACCTACGGCCCTTTGCTGGCAGCGTTACCGAAAGGGAGCAAAGTTCTTGACTTAGGGTGCGGGGCAGGCTACCTGCTTCGGTGGTTATCGTTACAGCCGGGCATCGTGCCGGTAGGTGTAGATGCCTCACCTTCCCAGGTTGCCGTAGCCCAGCGAGCAGTTCCCGAAGTGGACATTTACTGTGAGGACGGCCTAGCCTTTCTACGTGGTCGCCCAGATACTTTTTCAGCAATTTTTTGCATGGACGTGCTGGAACATCTCGAGGATGAAGACCAATGTCTATTGTGGCTCCAGGAATCTGCCCGCGCACTTCGGCCGGGTGGCTTTGTGGTGTGCCGCGTGCCGAACGCGGCCAACATCACGGGAGTTTATACGCGCTACATGGACCTCACCCACAAGCGGAGCTTCACCTCAACCTCGTTGATTCAACTGATACAAGCGGCAGGATTTATCCGTTGCTCGGTGGTACCCTACCGGGCTGGCTGCCTGAAAGGCGCCGTGCGGCTCTGGGCGGAAAACCTTTTACACCGGGTTTTGTTCCGAATCTGTGGGCAAGTACACGAAACCGTGTTTACTAGCACAGTGTGTGTTGCCGGCAGGCGGGAACCTGCCACGATGTCTCCGGATGCCCCCGAAATGTAGCGATTCCAACAGTTCGATCTGCGTGGTGGAGTCCCGCCAATTTTTTGCATTGCAAGCGATTGCAGCCCGAAGCTTTTAACTTGAAGAGCAAGTCGACGTCAAACACTTCCACTTTGGATGCCTGATGTTGATTGCCTTATGCAGTCTACAATTGTCAACACTTCAATAGATCAACGTACACAGGCTGACTGGAAGTTGATCGGCGAAATCCCTAAGGCCCTTTGCCACGGAGCCATCGGGATATCGTTAATGATGTCGGACACGGTTGCTCTGCTTGTAGCGGGCTGGCTGGGGGTGTACCTGTGGAACCTGATCCATCCCACTATCGACCCAAGATGGTATTGGGGTCTGTGGCCAGTGGTGGTGGTGTTTCTAACCATCTATTTCACGCTGGGCTTGTATCCCGGTGCGGGCCTGAATCCGGTTGAAGAGTTTAGATCCTTAACCTTGGGGACCACCATCGGTTACCTGGCATCAGGCGCTTCCATCTTTTTGTCCAAGGCTGTAGGAATCCCTTCTCGCGGGGCGTTTGTGTCTTCCTGGTTGTGCACCGTGATGTTAGCACCACTATGCCGCGCATTGAGCCGGAGCTGGTTCGCCAGAAAGCCTTGGTGGGGAGTCCCCGTTCTCGTTTTGGGAAGTGAACAGAATGCAAAGGCCGTCATTGAGCGCCTCCAGGCTAACCCGGAAGCTGGTTTAAGGCCGGTAGCGTGTTTAGAAGACGGAGCAACACAAACCTGGTGCGCAGGCATCCCGGTCCTCGGTCCTGTATCACTCGCACCCGAGCTCAGCCGTAGTCTTGGTGTCCGACACGCTGTTGTCGCGACCAGCCGGACGAGTCGTGGCGAATTGCTTGAGCTGTTGGAACGTATGGCGGCGGTGTTTCCTCACTTGATCATCATCCCCGACCTGTTCGGCGTGGTGAGTCTATGGGTCTCTCCAAGAGATTTGAGTGGAATACTCAGCCTCGAAGTGCGCCAGAATCTTCTCGTCCCAATGAACCGCCGGTTGAAAAGACTTCTTGACCTATCGATCGCCTGTTTTGTCGGGGTGATGGCACTGCCCCTCCTTGGTGTTCTGATGCTTTGGATCTGGTGTGTAAGTCGTGGACCTGTATTCTACAAACAACGCAGGGAAGGCGAAAACGGCCTGCCGTTTTACGTCTACAAGCTCCGAACCATGCACGAAGACGCAGAGCGGTTGCTTGAGCAACATCTGGCCGCAAATCCGCGAGTCCGGCAGGAGTGGCAGCAATATTACAAGCTGAAAGATGATCCAAGAATTCTTCCAGGCATCGGACGAATTCTCCGACGCACGAGTCTCGATGAGCTTCCTCAATTGTGGAATGTCATCAAAGGTGAAATGAGCTTGGTAGGACCGAGGCCTTTGCCAGATTATCATTTGAACCGCTTTAGCACGAGGTTTCGTGCACTTCGAAACCGCGTACTGCCGGGGCTGACTGGCTTGTGGCAGGTGACTTCAAGAAGTAACGGCGATCTTAGCGTGCAGGAAGCGCTGGACACCTACTATATCCGGAACTGGTCACTGTGGCTTGATCTTTACATCCTCGCCCGTACTGTACGTGCCGTGATATCCGGACAAGGGGCATATTAAGCATCAATTGCCCTGTCGCGGCCATTTGCAATCACAGAACAAAAATCCGGGCTAAGATTGATCTGGTGAACTGCACGTACTCCAATGGGGATCACCGATTGCACCGTTTCTCGGCGGTTACTCTGGCCTGCCTGCTCATGTTCGCCATTCTGACACTGTGGATTCCCCATCGCTGGGCGCTCAGCGTATTCCAGAGTGGAATTTTCCTGCTCGCAGCAGTCTGGATTGTTGGCGGAGTACTGGGCGTTTTGGCCCTGCGTTTCCACTTTTTGCTGTTGCCCCTAACCGGGGCCGTTCTATGGGGCTTGGTCCAATTGTTGACCCACAGTACGGTATATCGCTTCCCAACGTGGAATGCCGTCCTTTTTTGGGAAACCCTCCTGGCAACGACCTGGCTCGCCTTCATGACGTGCAAATGTTCCAATATCCGGTGGACCTTTCTCCGGGCGCTAATGTATTTTGGGTGGATAGTTTGCCTGGTTTCGATACTTCAACTTTTTACTTCACAAGGCAAGGTTTTCTGGCTGTTTGACAGCGGTTACAAAGATCTCGTTCTTGGCCCGTTTGTATACCACAATAATTTCGCGGCATTTGTGGAACTTCTCCTGCCGTTGACAATCTTCGAAGCTTTCTACAACAAGCGCCAAACGCTCCTGTTTGCGACGATGGCAGGTGTAATGTACGCTGCTGTGATCGCCTCAGGGTCAAGAGCTGGTGCGATGCTTGTCACTGGCGAATCACTGGCTGTAGCAATACTGTTCCAGAGCCGCATCAGCCTTCCTTGCCGTCAGTTGAGACTCCGGATAGCGCAATTGATCGTTTTGATCGCCGTCTGTACGGCGATTGTTGGCTCGGGTTTTCTTTGGAGTCGAATGCATCAGGCTGACCCGTTTGTTTACCGGCGTGAAATGCTCCGCTCTGCTTTGGACATGGCACGAGACCGTCCCTGGCTTGGTTATGGTCTTGGGTGTTTCGAGACGGTATATCCCTCACATGCCATTTTCGATATGGGGCTGACCGTTAATCATGTCCACAACGATTGGGCAGAGTGGCTGGCGGAAGGAGGCATACCGTTTCTGGCCATGCTGCTGTGCGTTGCGCTGTGGTGTATACGGCCAGCCGTACGGTCAATTTGGGGAATAGGGGTGCTTGCTATCTTCCTGCATGCACTGGTGGATTATCCAATGCAGAGGTTGGGCTTGGCCGCATGGGTTTTTCTAATGATTGGAGTTCTGGCCGGTTGGGAAGGTGACACAGTTTCCTGTCACTCTGAAGACGCTGCCGTCAGAAGCCCCCTATCCCTTGATAACGCCTAATGGGCGAAGCCTTGCAACTTTCCGGGCCAGTCCGGCAGCGTGCACCACTTCGATAACCTGGTCTACGTCTTTGTAGGCTTCCGGCACTTCTTCCAGAAGACCATCCTTGGTTTCGCTCCTCGCCAGAATCCCTTCTTCCTCCAGTTTGCGCAGAACTTCCTGAGCGTTGCGGCCTTTTCTGGCAGCCGTGCGGCTCATCAATCTGCCTGCGCCATGACAGACACTGCCAAAGGTCTCCCGCATTGCCACCTCGGTGCCTACCAGGATCCAGGAGGCGGTACCCATGCTACCCGGGATGAGCACTGGTTGGCCGATTTCCCTGTAAGCTGAAGGAATCTCCCGGTGGCCAGGCGGAAAGGCGCGAGTGGCTCCTTTGCGGTGAACTAACACGTCCCTTTTTCGTCCATCGACGATGTGCTTTTCGCGCTTAGCGATGTTATGGGAGACGTCATAAATCATGCTGAGGCGCACATTGCTACCAAATATTTTTCGAAAGGAGCCGCGCAGGAAATGAAGGATACCTTGACGGTTTGCCCAGGCGAAGTTCGCTGAAGCTCTCATTGCGGCCAAGTACGCCTGTCCTTCGGGAGATTGGATGGGGACAGAGGCAAGCTGACGGTCTGGGATCGAGAGTTTGTAACGTTTCATCGCCGCAGCCATTTGCGCTAGATAGTCAGTACAGACTTGGTGACCAAGGCCTCGCGATCCGCAGTGGATTAAGACCACAACCTGGTTTCGTTCGATGCACATGGCGCTCGCCGCAGTCTGGTCGTGAATTTGTTCAACGTATTGGATCTCCAGAAAATGGTTGCCGCTACCGATGGTACCTAGCTGCGGCTGACCACGCTGTTTGGCTCGATTGGAAACATGCCCGGGATCGGCCTGCTCCAGTCGGCCTCCCTCTTCAGTGAACTCAACATCCTCATGTTCGCCATAGCCGTGCTGCACCATCCAATGCGCGCCCTCAGTGAGCACTTCATCCAACTGCTTGAGATTGATCTGAATGTAACCTGCCCCTCCGGTTCCGCACGGTATGTCACGAAAAACTTGGTTGACAAGGTCCCGCAGCCTTGACTGGACATCGGCTTTAGTAAGTGTGGTCCGCACAAGCCGGACGCCACAATTGATGTCAAAGCCCACGCCTCCCGGTGACACGACACCGGTTTCCCAGTCCGTTGCCGCAACTCCGCCGATGGGGAACCCATATCCCTGGTGTATATCCGGCATGGCAAGGCTGGGTCCCACTATCCCGGGCAACGAAGCCACGTTCATGGCCTGTTCGAGTGAAAGGTCTTTGCGAATCTGATCGAAAATCTCTTCACTGGCAAAGACGATGACGTCGGTCCGCATCAGACGACGTTCATCGCGCCGGATCCGGTAGCGAAAGGGACCGATGGGCTCAAGTTCGATCGTTCCGCTCATCACTCACTCAAATGTCAAGATACACTTCTGCACACCATCCCTCCGGCGTTCGGGCCATTTTCAACTGGTGATAGGTGACTCCTTTAACGACCAGCTTTGAAGGATGTCTTACAGGGTCACGGGGCTCACCCCAGCCGCGCCCGATTACTTCGCGGGATGTAAGTTGGTCAACCTGGAACTGGCGCATGACCACCTGCCTCCCGTCCAGGTGAAACAGCACTTCACTTAACCAGTTTACCAGCAGCGATTCTTCGTCCTCTCCGGAAGCGACCAGCGCGTAGAGAAAGGCAGGTTGAACATCATCCAGTTCTACGGCCAGAGATTCCAACGCCAGGGCGGCGTTTTCAAACAGCGCTTGCTGTGACTTTCCCCAAACGCGAAATCCGATGTCTGCAGTGTGTTCCAGGATCTCAAACACGACGCAACTCCCTGACCGGGGCGGCGGTGCTGCTATGTCTAAATTTGCCGCCCCAATTGATTATGAGTGAAACCAAACAGCGGGGCGACTAAACACCTGAGCGCTGGAAGAACATTACCCGCCGTTTTGCCAATCGCCTCGAATTTTTATGCCTACTCGCCGAGCACCGTAACCGTGATTTCACGCTCACGGGGCCGGCTGTCGAAGTCACAAAGTACAATTTGCTGCCAAACTCCCAGTCTCAGTTTGCCGTCAGACAAAGGGAAGGTTTTTGAGGTTCCAATCCACGCGCTCCGAAGGTGGGCGTATCCGTTATCGTCCCCCCAACGTTGATGGTGAGCGTAATCCGATGAACTAGGAGCAACTTTGTCCAAAGCTCTTTGGAGGTCACTCACACAGCCGGGCTCAAACTCGAGCGTTGTAATTCCAACGGTCGAGCCACATGCTGAGACATTCACCAAGCCATAACGAAAACGCGCCTCTTTGAGCACTTGCTCCACCTTGGAAGTTATGTCGATTACGTCGCAACGGCCTTTTGTCGTGATACGGAAAGATCTTTGCAACACGCTCAATGTAGTCTCAGTCCTCCCATAAACATATCCTATAAAGGCCTACGGGGAGTTGCGGCACCAAACATGGTCAAGGGATGGGATAGAGTATTTAAGGAAGTCAACACTATGACCGAGCGGCCGGCCCCTACACTACCCGAGCCACACAAAAACGGGCCCTTTTCTTTCTACCCTCCCATTCGGAATATCGAACACAACGAATGGCGACTGAAAGAAGAGACGTGGTCTGAAATTCATGTGGTCAACGCAAAGACCGGTCTGGAATTATGGATTCCGAGAGCTTATCTGGGGGAAGCCTCCTGTATCGACCAGCCCGTTATGATAGTGGGACTCACCAGGGAACTAGAATACAAAGCCGGCACCGTGTGGCCCTATAGCAGGCGTGTGATCGAAATGCCAGCCGTGGTCTCGCCACCGCCGGCGGAGACGGCGCCGCTGTCTGTAAAAGCCGCCTCCACAACTGAAGCGCGGTCAAAACGAGGGCCCGAATCGCGCGTCAGCCGTTTGATTTTGACCGCCTTGGTGTTGAGCATTCTGGTCTACCTGCTTCTGGTGGTGATTACCCGAGGTACAGTCAGTTTTCGCGGAATAGAGCAGCTCAATCTGAGTCTCACGGCGGAGGATGATTATTACTCCATAGTCCGCAAACTGGGGGTCCCTACCGAAGACCGATGGCGTGAAGGGGTTGGCGAACTGCAATATCGTCTTCTTGGTTATCACGACCGGCCGTATTACCTGATTCTTATGGGGACCGACCGTCAAAACGCCCGGTATATCGGGGCAATGAGCAAGGAGTGGAAACCGATCGATTATGTCCAGCTCCCCAACGGCGCTAGCACGCTCTCCATGTTGCGCCGCCTGCCCCGGTTCTAAGACAATCGGAATCTTTACCGGGACCTCCTGAAATGAAAAAAATGATCCAGCGCTGTATCTGGGCCTTAATTGCTGTCGGTTCGGCTTATTTTTTAGGTGGAGTAGCTCTGAAACGGGGCGAACCGGTCAATAGCATGTGGATCGTTTTAGCCGCCGTGTGCACGTATCTGGTCGGATACCGCTTTTATGCCCGCTTTATCGCAGCTAAAGTAGCCGTTTTGAACGACCAGCGTGCCACTCCCGCCGAAAGGCTGCGTAACGGTCACGACTACGAGCCTACGAATAAATGGATTCTGTTCGGGCACCATTTCGCTGCCATCGCCGGCCCCGGTCCGCTGGTCGGGCCTACCTTGGCCGCCCAATTCGGATATCTCCCGGGAACCTTGTGGATTGTTATAGGCGCCGTTCTTGGTGGAGCAGTACAAGACTTCGTAATTTTGTTCAGCTCCGTGCGGCGAGACGGGAAATCGCTGGGCCAAATGGCTCGCGAAGAAATCGGTCAGGTTGGTGGGGTCACGGCCTTGCTGACGGTACTCCTAATCATGATTATTCTGCTGGCTGTCATGGCGCTTGTGGTCGTGAATGCCTTGGCGGGGAGCCCGTGGGGCGCCTTTACCATTGCTGCTACTGTGCCCGCTGCGGTGTTCATGGGCCTGTATCTCCGGTTTTGGAGGCCGAGCAAAGTTCTGGAAGCCTCACTTATCGGGTTTGCCTTGGTCGTAATGGGAATTTTCGGTGGCCAGTGGATTTCCCGTTCCCCCACAGCGGCTCCCCTATTTACGATAAACGCGGAGGGTCTGGCTTGGGCGATCATCGTCTATGGTTTCCTGGCTAGCGCTCTGCCCGTCTGGCTTCTGCTAGCGCCGCGGGACTACCTCAGCACGTTTGTCAAACTCGGAGTCGTATTCCTTTTGGGCTTGGGCGTGGTCATCAGCCGACCGCAAATGCAACTGCCGGCATTAACGCGCTTCACCGACGGCACTGGCCCTATCTTCGCGGGAAAAATTTTCCCGTTCTGTTTCATCACGATCGCCTGTGGGGCCCTTTCCGGCTTTCATTCGCTCATTGCATCCGGTACCACTCCGAAGATGGTGGCCAAGGAAAGTCACGTTTTGCCAGTGGGCTACGGATCGATGCTGCTAGAGGGCTTTGTAGCTATCATGGCCTTGATCGCCGCCTGCTCTCTGCAACCCGGCGTCTACTTTGCCGTAAATTCCCCAGCAGGGGTAGTGGGGGCAACACCCGAAGCAGCCACCGCGACGATAACCTCCTGGGGGTTTCCAGTATCTACCGACCGTATGAAAACTTTGGCTGAGCGGGTAGGTGAGCGCACTTTGTTTTTCCGAACGGGCGGCGCGCCCTCTTTGGCGTTAGGTATGGCCCATATCTTTATGCAGGGTCCCGGGGGGCAGGCAATCCTGGGTTTCTGGTATCACTTTGCGATCATGTTTGAGGCGTTGTTTATCCTCACTGTTATTGACGCAGGCACCAGGGTTGGACGATTTATGCTCCAGGATTTGCTCTCGCACATTTACAAGCCACTGGGGCGTACGAGCTGGATGCCCGGAGTTGTTGGCACAAGTGCGGCGATCGTTTTCGCATGGGGCTATTTTTTGTTACAAGGCGTACGCGACCCCTTCGGCGGGGTCAATAGCCTGTGGCCGTTGTTTGGAATCGCCAATCAGCTTCTAGCGGCTGTGGCATTGTGCGTGGCTACGACAATCGTCATAAAAATGCATGGGGCGCGGTACATATGGATCACCTGCTTACCACTCGCTTGGATTGTGACAGTGACTTTTACTGGAGCATGGCAGAAGATTTTTTCACCCTATCCACGAGTCGGATTTTTAACCCAGGCCGCTCAATTAGAGGCCGCACTCCTCTCGGGCCAAATCGCCACGCACAAGATCGCGGAAACAAAAGCTTTAATCTTTAACGCTCGGCTTGATGCCACGCTTTGTGCTTTGTTTTTGATTCTCGTGTTGACGATCCTGGTGGATTCCCTACGTATCTGGGTGGGAGTCCTACGGGGAACGCGCGAAGCCAAGATGGCAGAGGCTCCCTTCGTCACGTCACGCCTGCGAGCAGAGGAGATATGAGAAAGATCTTGAAAATCATCGCTTCCCTGTTTGGCGAATTAAGTGACCAGAGCCCTTATCAACGGTAAAGGGTAAACTTCTCCCTTATACATCCGTCAGTAAGTAGCAGGGAGCTTCACAATGAAAATGAAGATTGCTTTGTTGTTGTTTACATCGTTTACAACGGCTTTGTTGTTTGCCCAGAGTTCGTCTTTGCCGGCGCCACCGCTTGATGCTGTCAAGAATTTCCTTGCTTTAACAGACGCTCAGGTGAACCAATTAGTTCAACTCCGCCAGCAAGAGCGAACGACGTTGCGTCCGATCCTCCAGCAGTTACGCATTGCACGACAATCGCTGCGGAAGGCTATGCAAGCAGGAGACTCAGCTACTGTCACCAGCACCATGGCCACCATCAAGGACTTGCAAAGTCAGATTGCCAACACCAACAGTAATTTCCGGACACAGGCTGTCGCCATTCTAACGGATGCGCAGAAAGCCAAACTACAAGTGCTCCAAGATGCTCTGAATGCGCTGCCGGCCGCCAGGCAAGCGATTGGGTTGAACCTGTTGACACCCCCAGCCGGCTTGAGGGCACCGGGAATGCTTGGACCGGGCCCGGCGGGGATGGGGCAACCAAACCGGTTGGGTGCCCGGTTAGGCGCGGCACGGATGATGAGGCGCAAGGGTGCTCCGAACTAGTTAGAGGCACATGTAGAAGAAGGCCCCGAGCCGGGGTGACCCGGGGCCTCTCTTAGAGGGGCTAGCGACGAGCTGGGCCTCGTCGCTGGGGATGCCAATAAGTCAATGAAGACTTATATTTGCCCTCCACAATTGCAAGCAAAGTGCCAAAACGGATCTGCCAGGCCTCAAAGTACTTACCAGATGGCGGCAAGCAGCAAGCAGGCTGTGGAGTGCGTGTTTTCGCCACGCAGGGGAAAAACACCCACTTTACCTCCCCATGTCCTGACTGGGAATCACCTGCTGGAGCACACCTTGAATAGTTTCCCGCACTTCCGCCAGGGATCGGCTAGCATCAATTCTGAAGAACTTTCTGCTCGAATAATAGTCAATGAGCGGCCCTGTCTGCTCCGCGTAGGCCTTGAGCCGCGCGCGGATCACTTCCTCTTTATCGTCTTCACGTCTATATAGCGTTGCGCCGTCTACGTCACAAACGCCATCCCGGGCAGGAGGCTGTGAGAGAAGATTATAAATCTTTCCGCACACGGGACATTGCCGCCTTGCGGTAAGTCGTTCGACCAGCACAGAATCTGGCAGGTCGAAGAATAACACTGTGGGCTCAGGATAACCAGTCTTCCGTAACAACTCGTCAAGAAAAACAGCTTGAGGCACCGTGCGCGGGTAACCGTCGAGAATAAAACCCTTGCGGCAATCATCCCGGCTCAGACGACTGGCTACCACTTCATTCACGATCTCATCGCTGACCAACGCTCCAGATGCCATGATCTCAGACACTTTTTTGCCAAGAGGCGTGCCAGCTTCGCGTTCGGCCCGAAACATTTCCCCCGTCGAAATGGCGGGGATCTCTAGAAGTTGACTGATAAACGGAGCTTGAGTGCCCTTGCCGCAGCCGGGCGGCCCAAAAAGCAAAATGACCATGATTCTCCTTCGAGGCGGAGGGGGATGAGAATAAATTCGCTCTAATGCTTTACAGCGAGTGTGTTTTAATGACTCCGCCTGTTTGAGGCTACCGCACGCATGCTGAGTGGGTCAACCGGAACCTCGCAAAGCCCAGGCTTGTTAGCTACGGAAGTCCTGCCCCCAAAGGGGTGTCTTACTCTCTGCCGGTAGACCGCTATAGAATGTCTTTTTCGATGAAAGTAGACTGGTTTCCTTTGTGGCTGAGCCTTCGGGTGGCTGCGCTGTCGACTATACTTACCTCGGCGATCGGGCTCTGGCTGGTTTACCTGCTCACCAACCGCGAGGTCCGAGGCAGGCGCGTTCTCGAAGCGATAGTAACGTTTCCTCTTCTGCTCCCTCCCACAGTACTGGGCTACTACCTTTTGGTGCTATTGGGACAGGCAAGCCCGCTGGGGAAATTCTATGAATGGGTTTTCGGCCACCCTTTGCTTTTCACATGGCAGGCTGCCATTGTGGCGGCGTTTATTCATTCCACACCCATATTTGTCAAATTCGCGCGCGTCCCCCTGGAAAACGTCAGCCCGATCTATCAAAAGGCGGCACGAGCCCTCGGCGCATCAGAGTGGCGCATTTTTTGGCGAATTTCTTTGCCTCTTGTGGGCCGCTCGTTGCTGGCCGCTGTCATGATTGCCTTCGCACGGTCCCTTGGTGACTTTGGCATGACCATCATGATCGCGGGCAACGTTCCCCACCACACACAAACTTTGTCGGTAGCAGTTTATGAGGCAGTGGAAAAAGGCAATGGAGTCTTGGCCCGGATTTTGGTACTGGTGATTTCGGCTATCGCCCTCGCTGCCTCTTATGCGGCAGCCCGGCTTGAGCCAAAACGAGCTGCGGGATGATCACAGCACGGGTTAAAAAACAGCTCTCTCCGGGTCCGAACGGCTCCGATGTCAAGCTAGAAATAGATTTGCAAACCCGACAGGGGATAACCGCTTTGTATGGAGCTGCTGGATCCGGTAAGACGATGGTGTTAGAAGCTATCGCCGGTTTTCTAACACCTGATGAAGGGCGTATCCTTCTAGAGGACAGCATCCTGTTCGATGCGGCCTCTGGAGTTAATCTGCCCCCGCAGAGGCGACGTTGCGGCTGGATTCCTCAAGAGTGTTCTCTGTTTCCGCACATGACACTCCAAGAAAATCTTGCTTTTGCGGTCACGTGCCTCACCTCACCGCGGCTTCCGCGACTGGAACGCCACCGAAGAGTCAAGGAAACCCTTCAGCGTTTCGGCTTAAAGGACGCAGCCGGAAAGCGGCCACACGAAGTACCCAGGGAGGTGAGACAACGGTGCTCGTTTGCCCGCGCAGTAATCTGCATGCCAAGGGTAGTTTTGCTGGACGAACCGGCCCAAAGGTTGGATCCCCCTTTGAAAACTGAGTTCTATCAGTTACTGCGGCAGATCCAAAAAGACTTTCGCATACCAGTGCTTCTTGCCACGCGAGATCCCGAGGTTTGCTTTGAGTTGGCCGAAGACCTATTGGTGCTTCACGAAGGCCGTGTGCTACAGAGGGGAATACCCCGAGCCGTCTTTGACCAACCCGCAACTGTAGAAGTAGCCCGGATATTAGGGACCTTCAACTTGTTGCCGGCGACCATCACAGCGCTTGATCCCGTGCTGAAAACCAGCCGGTTACGCGTTAGCGATTTTGACCTCATGGGGCCATACTTTCCAGGCAGGCTCCGTGGAGACAATGTGACACTCTGCATACGTCCGGACGAGCTCACCGCCATGCCTAGGGAAGGAAAACCAGGGCCGAATCAGTTGGCTGCGCAATTGGTCCGTTTCACAGAGCGTTTGTCTATTGTGCGGCTGGAGTTTACTGGAAATATCACGGTGGAACTTGCGCGTGCGGAATTCGAAAGGTACAGGCATAATAAGGATTGGCTAATTCATTTTCCTCCACAATACTTGCGGGCACTTTAAGAGTATGCCCATGAAGAATCTGGAAGAATTGCTAGCCGAGGCCGGCAGAGCCCACGGGCACTTGTGCGCAGGACAGGTTTTGGGAGTCCGCATGGCCTTATACGGTCTCCGATTGCTCGATATCGATAACCCAACAGGCAAAAACAGTAAGCGTTTGATTATTTTTGTCGAGATCGATCGCTGCGCAACCGATGCCATAACCGTCGTTACAGGATGCCGGTTGGGACAGCGCACTCTAAAATTTCGCGATTTTGGGAAAATGGCTGCGACTTTTTGTGATATCCAGGGCAACCGTGCTGTACGACTGGTTGCACTGGACTCAGCAAAGAACCGCGCAATGCAAATGTATCCGGAACTGCAGAACAAGAATTTGCAGCAGATGAAGGTGTACCGCGAGCTCCCTGATGAGGATTTATTTGCTGCACAGTGGGTTCGTGTGCGGCTGGATTCAGAAGATTTGCCCGGTTACAAGAAGCCTGAAGCACTTTGCTCACAGTGTGGCGAATCTATCCAGTTCGGCAGGGAAATCTTACGGGAAGGGATCGTACTGTGCCGGGCATGCGCCGGCCAGCGATATTACGACTTCTTGTAGCGCATGCGTCGATATTACATTACCGACCGTCTGTCTGTGGGGGGGATTGAGAAGCTGCTTCGAGTGATCGAGCGGGCACTGAAGGCGGGGATCGAACTAATCCAAATCCGGGAAAAAGATCTTTCTACCCGGGAACTGGTAGAGCTTATACGCTCCGTCAGCCGGCTGGCTAACCCACTGGGCACGAAGGTCCTTGTGAATGAAAGAGTTGACGTGGCGCTCGCTTGTGGACTTCAGGGTGTTCATCTGCCTGCTGGCTCCATTGCCCCGTCAAAACTCAAAGAGATTACTCCGCTTGATTTTTTGATTGGCGTTTCCTGTCACAGCGTCGAACAAGTTTGTGCTGCCGAGAGGGAGGGTGCCGACTTTGCTGTTTTTGGTCCGGTTTTTTTCACGCAGTCCAAAGCAGCGTACGGCCGACCCCTAGGGCTGGATGAGTTGAGGCGGGCGGCTGGGGCCGTAAAAATACCGGTTTTCGCGCTGGGAGGAATCACAGAGGAAACCGCCCCCGCCTGTATAGCGGCAGGCGCGGCCGGTGTTGCCGGCATTTCCATGTTTCAGAAACAATACAGTAGAGGTGACTAACTTGAGAAGGCTTTTCTTTTTCTTCGCTTGGGTGCTGCTCCTTGAATGGTGTTGGGCCGACGACCAATTGATTGGGGGACCTTATGTCGTCAACGTCCGCCAGCGGTCGGCCACCATAGGCTGGGTACTCCAGTCTTCAGAAGTAAAACTTTTCGCGGACATTGGAGGTGGACAACCGTTAGTCGCCCCCGTGTTGCGATCCCAAAGAGTCACCTATTCTGACCTTGTGCCAGGGAAGGCATACACGTATGAGACCCTTGGCGCCAAAGGCAGCTTTAGGACTGCTCCTGCAGGAGCTGCCACCTTTCAATTTGTGGTGTTTGGCGATACGCGTACGCGCCATGACATCCATCAAAGAATCGTCCGCGCGATTGTTAAAGCTGCTCCGGAATTCGTCATCCACACTGGCGACCTGGTCACAGACGGCCATGATTCGGCACAATGGCCGATCTTTTTTTCGATCGAGAAAGAATTACTTGCCAGGGCCGCCTTCTACCCAGTGTTAGGAAATCATGAACGCAACGACTCTCGTTTTTATGAGTTCTTCGACGTTCAAACTCCGTATTATTCGTTCGATTGGGGCGAGGCGCATTTCACGGCTCTTGACAGCGACGTCGGCAGCGTCGCACTAAGCGCGGAAGCGCGGCAATTGTTCTGGGCTGAGCAGACACGGTGGCTTGAGGATGATCTGAAGAAGAGTCAGGCGGCTGCCATGCGCTTTGTCGTGTTCCATCATCCTCCCTTCACGGCGGTAAAGCGCCGTCAGAACGAAAAGCCGCTCACACTGGAGCTGGTTCCTCTGTTCGAGCGTTACAAGGTCACGGCCGTGTTTGCAGGCCACGATCATAATTATCAGCGACATCAGAAGAATGGCATCCAATACGTTGTGACCGGCGGCGGTGGCGCGCCACTTTACGACGTAGATAGCCCGATTCCTAATGTGACGGTGAAGGTTGACAGAACCGAAAATTACGTGATCGTGAAAGTCGCCGGTGAACATGCCCGTATGGAAGCGGTGGCTCTCGACGGACATCTCATCGACAGCGTGCAACTGAAATAAAAGTTGTCACATGATTATTCGGCAACAGATTTTTCACCTTGATGGATTTCTTGCAAACTCCACACCCGGATTGGATCGCGGTGGCCTGAAGCTACAGCCTGGGCGGCTGCCCTGGCTCCGCTCATGGTAGTGATGCACGGCAGCCTGTAACTGAGCGCGGTTCTCCGGATGATCTTCTCATCACTGAAAGAGTGTGCTCCGGTAGCCGTGTAAATGATCAAATGGATGTCGCCGGCTTTCATTAAATCCACAGCGTTTGGGCGACCTTCATTAACTTTGAAAACCGTCCTGCATGGCAAACCAGCGGCGGTCAGCGCCGCAGCAGTCCCCCTGGTGGCAGCTAGCGTGAAACCATATTGCGTCAAACTGCGCGCTACTTCTACGGCTTCCGCTTTGTGCCGGTCGTTTACGCTGAGGAATGCGCAGCCTTTCTCCGGCAAGGGAGACCCAGCACTGAGCTGCGCCTTAGCGAATGCCTCTCCAAAGTTCTCCCCCACCCCCATGACTTCGCCTGTGGAACGCATTTCCGGGCCGAGTGCGGGATCCACGCCTGGGAACTTGTTGAAGGGGAAAACAGGAGACTTCACAAAAAACTGCGGTACAGGTAGCTGGCCTTCGTATAACCCTCCCGTTAAATGCGCGACCTCTCTTAAAGATTTGCCAAGCATCAACGCGACAGCAACCTTAGGCAGAGGCACGCCCGTGGCCTTGCTGACATAAGGAACGGTGCGGGAAGCCCGCGGATTGACCTCAAGCACATATGTAACGCCATCCTTGATGGCATACTGCACATTCATGAGTCCGATGACCCGAAGCGCCCGTGCAAGCTTTACCGTATAGGCAGAGATAGTCTCCAGTTCGACAGCACTGAGTGAGGTTGCGGGCAACACGCACGAGCTATCTCCGGAATGTACCCCTGCTTCCTCGATATGCTCCATGATTCCCGCGATCAGCACGTTCTCAGAATCAGACAGCGCGTCCACGTCGATTTCGACCGCATCTTCGAGAAACCGGTCAATTAAGACCGGGCGATCCTGGGAGAATACAACAGCCTCACGCATGTATCGCCGCACGGTGTCTTCATCGTAAGCGATTACCATGGCACGTCCGCCGAGAACGTAACTCGGCCTCACCAGCACGGGGAAGCCGATGCGCCGCGCCACCTCGCAAGCCTCCTCCACACTAGTTGCGGTGCCGTTGGCGGGCGAGGGAATCGCCAGATCATCCAATAATTTGCCGAACAATTTACGATCTTCGGCAAGATCGATGTCAGACGGGTCCGTGCCGATGATCGGAACACCCTGTTGTTTGAGTGGCAAAGCGAGCGTTAGCGGCGTCTGACCGCCGAACTGTACAATCACCCCGCTGGGCTTTTCCGTATCGTAAATATTCAACACCTCTTCCAGCGTCAAGGGCTCGAAGTACAGGCGATCGCTGGTGTCATAGTCGGTGGAGACGGTCTCCGGGTTGCAATTCACCATGATCGATTCGATCCCGAACTCCTGTAACGCGAAAGAGGCATGACAGCAGCAGTAGTCAAACTCTATCCCCTGCCCGATACGGTTCGGTCCACTTCCCAGGATCATGATCTTTTTGCGATCTGAAGGAGCCGCTTCACACTCCGTTTCATAACTCGAATAGAGATAGGGGGTATAGCTCTCAAACTCAGCTGCACAGGTATCTACCCGGTTGAACACCGCCCGGATACCCATCTGCTTGCGCCGTGCACGAACTTCCAGCGGGCTGATATTCCACATGCGCCCCAACCTTGCATCCGAGATTCCACCGCGCTTGGCCCGCCGCATTTGTTCTAACGAGACCGAATCAAGCGTTTTGCTCTCTAGTTCCTTTTCCAAAGCGACCGCTTCTCTGATCTGTTCCAAAAACCAGTGATCGATGGAGGTCATTTCGCGGACCTGGTCCACCGTATAACCCGAGCGGAACGCAAACATAATATAGTTCAGCCGGTCCGGGTTGGGGGTGATCAGTTTCTGAGGAATAAGATCCTTCTCATAAACCTCCGCCGTGGTAGCCTTTCCCGTCTCAAGACTTCTCAGGCCCTTCGCCAAAGCCTGCTTGAACGTGCGCCCGATGCTCATTACCTCGCCTACGGACTTCATTTGCGTGCCCAGCACAGGCTCGGCGCCCGGCAGTTTCTCAAACTGCCAGCGCGGAATTTTCACGACCACATAATCAATCGTGGGCTCAAAGCAGGCAGGCGTTTTACGCGTGATGTCGTTCGGAATTTCATCTAAACGGTAGCCCACTGCCAACTTGGCAGCGATCTTGGCAATTGGGAACCCGGTCGCTTTGGAAGCCAGCGCCGAACTGCGGGATACACGAGGATTCATTTCAATAATCACCATGCGCCCGGTTTCCGGATGAATGGCGAATTGAACGTTCGACCCCCCTGTATCCACGCCTATTTCGCGCAGGCAACGAAGCGCTCCGTCGCGCATCAACTGGTACTCGCGATCCGTAAGAGTCTGCGCGGGAGCCACCGTCACAGAATCGCCGGTGTGAACTCCCATTGGATCAAAATTTTCAATCGAGCAAACAACGATGGCGTTGTCCGCAAGGTCTCTCATCACCTCCAGTTCGAATTCCTTCCATCCGAGCACGCTCTCCTCAATGAGGACTTCATGTACCGGTGAAAGAGCAAGACCGCGGTCGAGAGTTTCGATGAACTCCTCGCGGTTGTAAGCAATTCCGCCGCCCGTACCGCCGAGAGTAAAGCTGGGCCGCAGAATCACGGGGTATCCCAAACGGGAGGCGAATTCCAGGCCGTCTTCCAGGTTGTTCACCAGTTGCGACTGCGGGGTTTCCAACCCGATGCGCTGCATCGCGTCTTTGAAAAGCAGGCGGTCTTCGGCTTTTTTAATGGCATCCAGTTTGGCGCCTATAAGCTCGACACCGTAGCGGTCCAGCACGCCTGCTTCCGCCAGTCCCACGGAAAGGTTCAAGCCCGTTTGTCCACCCACCGTCGATAGTAGGGCGTCGGGACGTTCCCGGCGAATCACTTCCTCGACGAACGGCAAACTGAGAGGTTCAATATAAGTCCGGTCGGCCAGGTTCGGGTCGGTCATAATTGTAGCCGGGTTAGAATTTACCAGCACAACCTCATAACCATCCGCTTTCAAGGCTTTGCAAGCCTGAGTCCCAGAGTAATCGAACTCACATGCCTGGCCAATGACAATGGGACCCGAGCCTATGATGAGGATGCGGTGGATGTCGTTCCGTCTGGGCATACTAACGGTCTCGTTTTAACTCAGTCATGAGCCGCACGAAATCGTCAAAGAGGTAATGCGAATCATGCGGCCCCGGAGCAGCCTCCGGGTGGTATTGAACGCAAAACGCAGGATAGTTGCGAAGGCGGAAACCTTCGAGAGTCTGGTCGTTGAGATTGATATGGGTGAGTTCAGCCTCTCTGGGGTCCAGTGACCCCGGATCTACAGCAAAACCGTGGTTGTGAGAAGTGATCTCGACTTTGCCCGTAAGTCTGTTCAGCACAGGATGATTGGCGCCGCGATGCCCGAACTTCAGCTTGTACGTCCTTCCACCTACGGCTAGAGCAAGGACCTGTTGGCCGAGACAAATCCCAAAGATCGGTTTTCTCCCCAACAGCTTGCGCACTTGCCTGGCCTGAAACTCTAAAGGCTCTGGGTCACCGGGTCCGTTGGAAAGAAACACTCCGTCGGGATTCATTTCCAGGACTTCTTCCGCCGTCGTGTCAGCAGGGACAACGGTCACGCGGCATCCCACATGGGCAAGCCACCGGAGAATGTTGCGTTTGATGCCGAAATCATATGCCGCCACATGGAAACGAAGTTCAGCCGGCTTGGGTATGATTTCGGAGGGAGAGCACGGCTCAACGGGAGTCTCCCACTGATACGGCTCCACCGTGGAAACCCGTGTAGCCAGCGCCTGACCGGTCATAGGGGGGCATGCCTTGGCCATCTCCACGAGCGCCTGCGGGTCGTCATTTTCCGCAGTCGAAAGGACGCCGCGCATTACTCCCCGCGACCGAAGCCGGCGCACCAGGGAGCGGGTATCGATTTCGGCCGCCACCGGGACGCCATGGCTGGCCAGAAACTCGCCTGCGTGTTGCTGCGATCGCCAATTACTGGCTATGGGGGAAAACTCACGAACGACAAGACCTTCGATATAAGGTCTTGAGGCTTCGTTGTCTGCCAGCGTCGTACCGTAATTGCCAATCTGCGGGTATGTAAGGATAACAATCTGCCCGGCATAGGACGGATCCGTAAAGATCTCCTGGTAGCCGGTGATAGCCGTATTGAAGACAACTTCTCCGCAACGGGTGGTGAACGCACCAAAGGCTCTGCCCTCGAAGACTGTGCCGTCCTCCAGGGCGAGCATGGCTTTATTCAATCCGCTAGTCCTCCAGGGGAAGGTGTAACTCTTATTTCAACACGCCTTAGCTCCAGGTTCAACTCTCAATGTGTACGCTAGACTTTGAGTAGAAGCAGTCCATGCCAACCAGGACCCGCCAGCCCACCGTGCATAGTTTTTTCTCCCCGAACGGATTGTTGTCGCAATGGCACCCAAATTATGAATTCCGTCAGGGACAACTGGAAATGGCTGAAGCCGTTGCGCGGGCCCTAGCCCAGCGCAAACATCTGCTGGTGGAGGCCGGCACCGGCACAGGAAAAACACTGGCTTACCTGGTCCCAGCCATCATCAGCGGCAGGCGGATTGTCATTTCGACCGGCACCAAGAATTTACAGGAGCAGCTCTATTTCAAAGACATTCCATTCCTGCAGCAACATTTCGCCCTGCCGCTTCGCGTTTGCTACATGAAAGGCAGGAACAACTACGCCTGCCGCCAAAAAATTTACGATGCCGAAAGGGAACCAATACTGGCCGGCCTTGAGGAAGTAGCCGACTTCGAAATCATTCGGGAATGGGAAACGAAAACGGAAACCGGAGACCGGGCTGAGATCTGTGGGCTCCCCGAAAGTAGTTCCTTGTGGAACAAGATTGATGCGCGGCGTGAACTGTGCAGCGGGCAGCACTGTCCGCAATTCAACCGCTGCTTTTTGACTTTGATGTACCGTAAGGCAGCCGAAAGCGACATTATCATCGTCAATCATCATTTGTTTTTTGCAGATCTTGCCGTCAAGCAAAACGACGAGTTCGGAGGGATTATTCCGCCGTACGCAGCAGTGGTGTTTGACGAGGCACACGAAATTGAGGAGGTGGCAGGTCAATACTTCGGAGTTTCCATAAGTAATTACCAGATAGAGGATTTGCGCCGGGATATTGCCGTCCTTGCTCGGCGGAAGGAACTGGGTTCCGAAGAGCTGGACCGGATACTCATCTCTATAGACATTTGTTCAGGACAGTTCTTTGATCTATTCGGCCAGTTCGAAGGCAGAACAGGTTTTAACGCGCAAGAAACTTTCCTTGAGAAACACGGGCAAGCGTACAGAAACCTTTTACGCGCGCTAGACTTGGCCGCGGCCTATCTGGAGATGATGAGGGAGGCGCCGGAAGAAGCTATTGCGCTGCACCGGCGGACGCGCGATTTAAAAGCAGCACTTGAGTTTTGGATGGAGAGCGGCGACCCATCGTTTGTGTATTGGGTGGAGGCACGTGGGGGTGGACGTTATTTACAAGCCACTCCCATTGATGTTTCACCCATTCTGAGGGAACGCCTGTTCGAGCGGGTCGATACGATAATCCTGACGTCGGCGACTCTGGCAGTGGCTGGAAGTTTCCAATACACCCAGGAACGGTTGGGGTTACAGGGCGCGCGTGCGCTCATCGTACCAGGGCAGTTTAATTACGAAACCCAGGCATTACTATACATCCCGGAACAGATGCCTGACCCGAGGGATCCCTCCTTCGCGGACGCAGCCGCAAGTGAAATTCTCCAGTTGCTCCACCTGAGCCACGGCCGGGCGTTCGTGCTGTTCACCAGTCACCAGCAAATGCGCCAAGTTTACGACAAGATCGTGTTTGATATCCCGTACCCCACGCTGCTGCAAGGCACGGGACCGCGTCATGCTTTGCTCGAGGAGTTCCGCAAGACACCAAACTGTGTGCTATTTGCCACATCTTCGTTTTGGCAAGGCGTCGACGTGCCAGGCCAACAGCTGAGCTGCGTTATTATAGATAAATTGCCGTTCGCGGCGCCCACCGACCCTGTGGTAGCAGCGAGAATCCGCCGTATCCGGGAGCAGGATGGGAATCCATTTTACGATTACCAGATCCCTCAAGCTGTTCTGGCCCTAAAGCAAGGGTTTGGACGACTTATCCGCAGTCGCTCAGACCGGGGCGTTCTCGCCTTGCTAGATAGCCGGATCCGGCGCCAACGTTATGGGCAAGTTTTTTTCGATAGCCTGCCTAACTACCGGGTGACGTCGAATCTGAACGAAGTGGAGAACTTTTTCCATGTTTGAAGTCTCTGTCGAAGAAACCTTCGCCGCCGCTCATGCGCTCCGCGGGTATCACGGCAAGTGCGAACATCTGCACGGCCATAACTACAAAGTTGAAGTGACCCTGGCGGGGGAGCATCTGGATCCGACGGGCCTACTAGTAGATTTCGTCCAGGTCAAGCAATGGGTGCACTCGGTAGCTGAGCGTCTCGATCACCGGTTACTCAATGAAATCCCGCCATTCAATGTTGTGAATCCTTCTGCGGAAAACCTAGCAAAATACTTTTTTGAACAACTCACCAACGAGCTAGTGGAGTTCCCATCCGTGCCTCAGGTCCACCTTGTTCAAGTAAGAATCTGGGAAACTGAAACCTCGGCAGCAACTTATCGGCCGTAATAAGAGGCGTTCTTGGCCGTATACTCAGCCCACTTCTCCGGCAGATCGTCCAAAGCAAAGATCGCCGACACCGGGCACACAGGCACACAAGCTCCGCAGTCGATACATTCTGCGGGATCAATATACAGCATTTCTGCTTCCGCGAAGTTGCTCTCGTCCTTTCTCGGGTGGATGCAATCCACCGGACAAGCGTCAACACAAGCCGTATCTTTTGTTCCGATACAGGGTTCAGCGATAACGTAAGCCATTGACTACCCCTTTCCCTCTGCTTTCAGGCCATTATCCGCAAAACGCATGCGGAAACGCAATAACGCCCACAGTAGGTTTTCGAGCGGGATAATGGTGTGTGATAAAATCAGCCGCGAGTCTGATTTCGGAATTTTCAAGGAGGATATGCATCATGCCAGCAAGTCGTCGCGACTTCGTGAAAGCCGCCGCTGCGGCCGCAGCGCCAGCGGTGCGGCCACTGTGGGGACAGACGAGCCCCAACAACACCGTCAACATCGGCGTAGTCGGCTTCCGCGGACGCGGCAGAGATCATTACCGAGCTTTTGCTCGCATCCCGGGTGTCCGGGTGGCTTATTTGTGCGATATCGATGAACGCCTTTTCGCCCCGGCTCAAGATGAGATAGAAAAGCTGGCCGGATACAGACCGCAAACAATCGTGGATATCCGGAAGCTGCTGGAGAAAAAGGACCTGGATGCCATTTCCATCGCCACTCCAGATCACTGGCACGCCCTGATGACCATTTGGGCCTGTCAGGCGGGCAAGGACGTGTACGTAGAAAAACCTGTTTCTTACTGCCTACGCGAAGGCCGCAAAATGGTGGAAGCCGCTCGCAAGTACAATCGAATTGTTCAGGCAGGACTGAACAGAAGAAGTGAACGCCGGAATCGTTGTGCCGTGCCTTTTGTCCAGCAAGGATCTTTCGGACAGGCCTATCGGGCTAAGGCGGTGATTTACCGCGGTCGGACCAGCATTGGCAAAATGCCCGAATCGTCTATCCCGAACGGCGTACACTGGGATCTTTTTCTGGGACCTGCACCGTACAGGCCATTTACCCTAAACCGTTTTCACTACGGCTGGCACTATTTCTGGGACACTTCCACAACCGAGATGGGCAACAACGGCGTGCATGCTCTTGACCTGGTGCGGTGGGCCCTTGGAAAGAATGGGCATCCGGTAAAGGTTTACTGTTATGGCGGGCTGTTTGCCGACAATTCAGACCAGGAAACGCCCAATGTCGAGAATGCCAGTTTTGAGTATGCTGATGGCACTCTTGTGGAGGCTGAAGTAACGACTCTGCCCAGCCCCAGCTTTGGTGGAGTCCAGATGGGTGAGTTTTTCTACACGCCCAAGGGTTACATTAGCACTGCCGGAAGATGGAGCACCGTGATCGGCGATTTTGTTCCAGGGACACAGCCTGACCCGCCCTCAGGCGTTTCACTCCGCGCTTCAAATCTCAGCTTCCCAAAGATTTCTTATAAGCCTGGGCCATCTATTCCTGACTTGGAGTCAGAGCCGCCGGAGAAGAGCCACTTCGAGAACTTCATCGACTGTGTGCGATCCCGGAAAAGAGAAGACCTCCATTGCGAGATTTTAGAGGGACATTTATCCACTTCGTTGTGTCACCTTGCAAACATCGCATTTCGCTTGGGAAGGGCGCTACACTTCGACCCAGCCACGGAGACGTTTCCCGGCGACCCGGAGGCCAATGCATTGCTGACCCGTAAGTATCGGGAACCCTTCGTCGTGCCAAACAAGGTATAAGCCTAAAAGGCTCATCCTGGCATTTCTCCATGGTGCCGGACGTCCACAGCCTGGGTCAGGTAGATCACGTCCTCAGCGATGTTGGTGGCGTGATCAGCAATTCGCTCCAGGTTGTGGGCGACAAACATCAAGTCGACGGCGCACGGTATGGTGGATGGATCGGCTTGCATGAAATGAATGAGCTCTTCGTAAATGGCGGCTTTAAATCCATCCACCTCGTCATCGGCTGGAAGTACCTGGCGCGCTAAATCGCCATCACGGCGGACAAAAGCGTCAAGACTGTTGTGGACCATTGTTTCCACCAGCGCCGCCATCCGCGGGATGTCGACCAGAGGTTTCACGGGGGGAAGGCGCATTACAGAAAGCGAGCGCTCCGCGACATTGACCGCCAAATCACCCATTCGTTCCAGATCGTTATTGATCTTGATGGCTGCCGTAAGAAAGCGCAAATCCCGCGCCATGGGCTGCTGAAGCGCCAGCAAGCGAGTGGCCTGCTCGTCAATCTGGATTTCCATCCAATTGACGTCCTTTTCATTTCGTAATACCTGCTGGGCCATGGCCTCATCCCGTTCCACTAACGAACGCACACTGTCGTGAATGGCCGCTTCGACCATGCCAGCCATCTCAAGCAAGCTGCGCTGCAAATCATCGAGTTCCTCCTGGAATCGGCGCACTTCCCCCCCTATCCGAACCGTCCCGTGATGTAGTCTTCAGTTTCCTTCCGGGAAGGTTTTTTGAAAATCGTTTCCGTTCGGTCGAATTCAACGAGTTTTCCCAGAAGAAAAAAACCCGTGTAATCGGCGACACGCGCCGCTTGTTGCATATTGTGGGTCACGATCACAATGGTGCACTGGGATTTTAGCAGAAACAGGAGGTCTTCGATTTTGGCGGTCGCGATCGGGTCAAGGGCTGAACAGGGCTCGTCGAGCAGAAGGACTTCAGGATTGACCGCCAAAGCGCGAGCGATACAGAGTCGCTGCTGCTGCCCTCCGGAAAGCGAGTAGGCCGACTCGTGCAACTTGTCCTTGACCTCCTCCCAAAGCACAGCGCGGCGCAGGCTCCGTTCCACGGCATCGGCTAACACGCCTCCGCGCAAGCGGGAGTTGATCCGTAGTCCGTAAGCTACGTTTTCAAAGACAGACTTCGGGAATGGGTTCGGTTTCTGAAAGACCATACCCACTCGTCTCCGGAGCTGCGTAACATCTATGGAAAACACATCCTCTCCGTCTAGCAAAATTTTCCCTGTAACGCGAGTGTTTCGCATGGTTTCGTACATACGGTTCAACGTGCGCAGAAACGTGGTTTTGCCACAACCAGAAGGTCCGATCAGCGCAGTCACCTGGTTTCCGGGAACGCTAAGGTTGATGTCCTGAAGCACGAGGTTTGCGCCGTAGTAAAAGTTCAAATCAGACACTTCAATCTTGGGTTCAAGCGTAATCCGGCTGTTGTCCCACGCGTGATGAAAAGTGGTTTCAGGCATAATGTCAGTCGAAGCAGCAGTTGCCATAGTTATGAATGCATCCGTTTTCCTGACGAGAGCAGATACCGCACTGTTATGTTGATGGCCAACATTAGTAAAAGCAATATAAGCGCGGCGGCCCAAGCTTGTCTGCGCCAGTCATCGTATGGGGAAATGGCGTAAGTGTAGATCATCACAGGCAGCGAAGCCGTGGGCTGACTCCACCCAGGACTCCAATAGCGATTACTGAAGGCCGTAAAAAGGAGCGGAGCCGTTTCTCCTGCCACACGCGCCAAAGCAAGGATGCTTCCTGTTATGACGCCGCGTAATGCAGCCGGAAGGACCACTGTGGCGACAGCCCGCCAGTAACTAACTCCCAAGGCCAAAGCGCCTTCTCGAAGAGTAGACGGCACCGACCGCAGGAATTGGTCCGTGCTGCGGATCGTAGCCGGAATCACCATGATGCCTAGCGCGATTCCGCCCGCGAGAATGGAGAAATGGCGCATGGGGATGACGACCAAGGTATACGCGAAGATGCCGATGACAATTGACGGAACGCCGCTGAGCAGGTCTGCGGTGTAGCGCACAAGCCAGGCTGCAATCCTTCCACTGAACTCTGCCGTGTAGATGCCGCCTAACAGCCCGATTGGCACGCCGATCAAGGCCGCAAGGAGCAATAGTTTCCCCGTCCCAACTATGGCGTTCGCCATGCCGCCGCCAGATTCCCCAACCGGCTTAGGCAGTTCCGTGAGAAACGACCAGTTCAGCGAACGGCCACCGAAATACACTAGATAGCCAAGGATAAATAACAGGATAAAAACAGCAGCGGCTGCGCACAGGCCCGTGATAAAAAACATCACTGCATTCACCAACTTCCTCCAGCTACGACGCGCGCTCATTCTTGTTTCGTACCCCGCCCGGAAGTAGCAAAAATCAGTAGTTGTCCGAGGCCGTTGATAATAGCCGTGAGTAAAAACAACACGAGACCCAGCTCTACCAGCGCACTCAGGTGCAAATCTGCCGTGGCTTCGGTGAATTCGTTGGCGATTACCGCAGCAATGGAGTAACCAGGCGCGAGTAGTGAGGCGCTGATTTTCGGATTGTTGCCGATCACCATGGTCACCGCCATGGTTTCGCCCAGAGCGCGCGCCAGCGCTAGCAAAATTGACCCCATGATGCCGAGGCGCGCTCCGGGCATCACCACCTGCCACGTCGCTTCCCAGCGGGTTGCGCCGATCGCCAATGCACCCTCGCGTTGCTCGCGAGGTACGGCTAAAAGCGCCTCGCGCGATAGAGAAATAATAAAAGGCAGCACCATGATGGCAAGCACAATGCCAGCGCTCAGCAGCCCCACCCCATAATTGGGTCCCCGGAACAAAGGCAGAAAGCCAAGCACGGCTTTCAACGCCGGCTGAACTGTGTCGCGCATGCCGGGAACCAACACGAAGATGCCCACTAAACCATAGATCACACTTGGCACGGCGGCCAGGAGTTCAATGACGAAAGTCAATGTATCCGATATTTCTCTGGGCGCCAGCTCCGCCAAAAAAACCGCCGCTCCCACACCGAGGGGAATCGCAACCAGAAGCGCTATTGCAGATGTGATCAGCGTTCCGTAAATAAAGGGCAGAGCACCAAACTGACCGGCAATAGGGTCCCAAGTACGCGTAATGAAGAACGACCAGCCAAAACTGCGAATCGAGGGGCCTGAATGGCGGTACAGCTCAATCACCAGAAGCGCTGTCAATAACAGGAGTGTGTAGGCAAACAGCGACGTTATCCGGTGCGCCAGCCAGTCCCCGTTTTTGCACCTGTTGATAAAGATATGCAGCCGCTTGCTCGTACCTAGCTTGCCTATGGTAATGGAACTAGTTGTCATGCTACCGGATCCGGGCGATCTGCTTAGCTACCTGCGCAGCCACTTCGCGTGGTAGAGGAGCATAAGAGAGACTCTCGGTCATTTTTTGCCCGGGCCCCAGCATCCAGATCAAAAACTCTTTGATGGCTTTAGCCTTGGCTGGATTTCGAATTTCAGCCGGCACCAATAACCATGTAAAACTGGATATAGGATAAGCCCCGTCGGCCGGTGCGTTTGTGATTGAGACACGAAAGTCGGAGCTCATGCGCTGGTCTCTGGCGGCTGCGCTAACCGTTCCCAAGTCCGCCTTCACAAAGTGGCCGGCTGGATTCTGAACGCGCCCGTACGCGATTTTGTTTTGGATTGCATAAATCAGCTCGACGTAGCCGATGGAGCCGGGCGTTTGCTTGATTATTCCAGCAACCCCCTCGTTACCCTTTCCACCAAGGCCGACCGGCCAGTTCACCGAAGTCCCAGCGCCTACCCTGGTTTTCCATTCCGGGCTCACCTTAGAAAGAAAATCTGTCCAGACAAAGGTTGTCCCACTACCGTCGGAGCGGTGGACAACAATAATTTCGGAAGCTGGCAGTTTTACGCCGGCATTGGCGCGTGTGATTTCCGGATGGTTCCATTTTGTAATCGTCCCCAGCATGATTCCGGCCAGAGCCTTGGAGGTGAAATTCAGTTCGCCCGCCAAATTGGGGATGTTGTAGACGGGGACAACAGCTCCTAACACGGTCGGGAAGTGTAGGATCTTCCTTTTAAACTTCGTTAACTGCTCGTCGCTCGCTGGCATGTCGGAAGCCCCAAAGTCTACCGTTCCCGCCTCAAGCTGGCGTATTCCTCCACCTGATCCGATGGACTGGTAGTTAATCTGTACATTCGGGTGCTGGCGATGGTATTCGTCAAACCACTTGGAATAAATAGGATACGGAAAAGTAGCGCCGGCTCCGTTGATCAGGATTTGCGCTGACGCTACTTGTGCAAATACCGCGGAAATAAATACCCACATTAATTTGCTGCTCACTGGGTCTCCTTTTTTATCGTCGTATGCATTTGTGACAAATCTGTTACAACAACGTTAAGCCTGCATGAAAGCGGCACTAACGCATTACGGAAGAACGTAGCGCAAATCCGCATAAATCAGGTGTGCGCTTGCTTTGGCCGCCCCACCGGAAGGTGGCGCCCATGGACTGCGTTCCAAATAGGAATATTGGGTGAGGAGCTGGAGAGCACCGTAGTTGGGGTTCTTCCAAAAAGTCCTGATGACGCCTGAGGTGACCTCTTGAATGGAGCGGTTGGCGGAAGATGAAGAGCCTGGATAGCCGAAGCCACAATACTGCCCCGGTGACGCCAGACTGAAATTCCGCCAAAAGTACGCTCCACCGTAATAGCCGTAGAGCATGGTGGAGCCTGTCACCTGGTACTCAAAACCTCCGATACCTGAAGCCGAACGGACTGCTGACAGCTTGCCATCAGGTCTTACAACGACATCAGGCCCAAGACCAAAAATGTAACGCCCTCCCCCTTGGCTTAAAAACGAAGTGAGAATAAAGCGAAAATTCTTTATGACCTCAAGGTTTGCGTTGAAGGAGCCGCCATAGCCGTGAGAAGTGGAGTCCTGCAACTGTGGCGTCACAACGCGAAATCCCCGAAACAGACCAGCAAGCTCGAAATGCGCCACGCGGCGTCCTGCGTGTCCATCGAAGGAGATCTTGCCAATCACGTCCGGGTGCAAATTCGGCGTGTTGGGTAAATTGTTGTTGTCAAGCTGCGAGCTATAAAAGCTCGAAGGTAGCTGCACAGCACCTCCCACGTACTGCTGGGGGTTTTCAAGCGATACTCCTGCGGTCCAATTTTTGTTTGCGTGGTACACCAGCCGGAACTGCGGGTCGCGGGACCAGGTAAGCCCGACCTGGTAGTTTGTATCTACGTTCAAACTGTAGAAGATATCCGATGGCAAAGCAGAGAGACCGACGCGGTTGGGTGTTAACAGACTCCAAGATTGTCCGGCGAGAATCTCCCACTTGCCACGCTGGATATCCACCCAGTAAAGTCGCATGCGAAGGCTGTTGCTGTTACTGGTGACATAACCGTTGCCAGGCAAGGCGCCAAGGAAATCCGCCTCCACATATCCGGTCAACTTCTCATGACCGCGGCTAGCCGTTACTTTTAGACTGAGTCGCGAGTTTTGAGCGCTGAAACGCGTTTCGCCAAGCTTCCCAGCAGCCGTATTGTCAAAGGGGGTGCTGCCAAAGGATGTCCCGATGCTGCTACCTACGTTCTTTGAACGATACACCGAGGTAAAATCCAAAAAACCTCCTGGAGTGAATTCGGCAGCGCCGATGGGAATCGATAGTGGGCTGGATTTCTCGCCAGTTTGATTGGTCGCAGAAGCTTCGGTGGACCTTGGCGAACGATTATCTGCGCCAAAAGCCACGTTTCCCGTAAAAATGAATAAAGAAATGCATAAACCAAGTTTCGCGATAAGAACTGTTCGTTTCATACGCCCAGCATAAGCGGTGAGTGTGAAACGAAAATGAAGTTCAGATTACAGGTTGGTTACAGAAACAAGTTTCGCTTGATTTAGGCCCGGCTTTGCGGCAAAAATACATGGAACGTGGAGCCTTTCCCCAGTCGGCTCTCTATCTGGATAGAACCTCCCATATTTTCAACTATATGCTTGACGATGGACAGACCCAGGCCCGTACCACCCATCTGCCGTGAGCGAGCTTTGTCGACACGGTAAAATCGCTCGAAAATTCTGGGCAAATCTTTCGCGGGGATGCCAATGCCTGTATCCGTAACCGCGATGTGTATTTTACCCTCGGAGCGACTCTGAACTTCTACACCAACTATGCCACCTGGACGATTAAACTTTACAGCATTGTCAATCAGATTCACCAGAGCTTGTTCGAGGCGAAGCCTGGTGCCAAGCACTTCCAGGTCTTCTACTAAACCCATGCGAATTTCCACACCTCGCAGGTGAGCTTCTGAACTCACCATGGCTACAGCCGTTTCCACTGCTGCGCGGACAGGTACACGTTCCAATTCGCTGACTTGTTTTCCAGCATCCAGTTCCGACAAAATCAGCAAGTCTGAGGCGATGTTGTTCAGCCTGATAGCATGGGCACGGATCATCTCGACAAATCTTTTACCGGCAGCTTGATCTTCAAGCGCACCGTCCAGCAGGGTTTCCGCACAACCCCGAATGGCAGCTAGAGGTGTGCGTAATTCATGAGAGACATTGGCCACAAAATCCTGCCTGATCTTTTCTAGCCGTTCCAAATCCGTGATGTCGTACAAAATAAGAAGAGCCCCTTTACTCGAGCCCGTCGCGAGCGGGACAGCATGCACTTGAAACGTTCGGTCACGGGCGCTCACCAGATCCACTCTGGCTCTGACTGGCGCTCCGAAAGTTACAACTTCCTTTAATATTTCGAGCAACCGGGGATGTCGCACAACTTCGACCAGAGGCGTTTTTGCCGGGACAGGCTGGGGAGCGCCAACCGCTTGGGCGAAAGAAGCGTTGGAAAAAACAATCCTCTGTTGCTCATCAACGGCGAGGACACCTTCCTGCATACCTGCCAGGATCGCCTCGCGCCGGGCAAGTTCCGTTCGAGACTGTTCCATCAAGTCACGAATCTCACTGGCCATCCGGCTCATCGCCCTGGCTAGCTCACCAAACTCGTCCCGGTCGAAAAGCAATTCCGTCCCAGTGTCGCGATCCGTAATCAGCTTACCGGCGAAAGCCGTTAACCGTTGGATGCGCTGCGTCAAAAAACGGGAAAAAAGCCACGCAAATGCCAGTCCCGTTAAAGCGGCGACGGCGGAAGCTTCGATAATACGCCTGCGTACTTCTGCTGTCGTCGCCTCGATTTCCGGCAATGGTACGGCAAGGCGCAAGACGCATTTAGGACCTTCTTGGCAGAAAACCGGCAAAGCAACGTAACTCATATCCAGTCCCACAGTCTCGCTATGTCGCAGGGAAACACCTAAACGACCGTTCAAGGCTTGCCGCACCTCTGGTCTTCCAGCGTGGTTCTCCATACTGTCGGGGTCGTGCTCTGAGTCGGCCAGTACCAGCCCCCGATCATCGATCACGGTGATCCGTGCCCCGGCTCTGGTTGCCACGCTTTTTGCCCAAGTCAAAAGTTGGGCACGGGGAATGGTGAAAATTTCCGCGGACAGAATTTTGCCTTCCGCAACCAAGCGTTTTTCAACCTCTCGAACTCCGGTGCGGACGATAAACCGCGTGAGATAAAAATCCAGTCCCCCCATCATGAGGACAATGACCAGCAGAGATCCCAACAAAAGTCTTTTAAAAATCGGGCTAGTCATGAATGTGCGGATTGTGGGGTGAACCTGTAGCCGACGCCCCTGACGGTCTGTATGTATTGAGGAGAATCCGGCTGAACTTCGATTTTCTCTCTTAACCGGCGAATGTGTACGTCCACGGTTCGGGGCGTCACAAAACAGTCGCTGCCCCAAACCTGATCGAGCAGTTGCTCGCGGCTGAAGACCCGGCGCGGATGGGACGCCAGCAAATGCAGCAGCTTAAACTCCAGAGCACTCAACTCCACGGCTCGCCCGCGCACCAAAACCTCTTGTGTTACCCCATTCAGCCGTAAACCGGGCACTTCTATTACGGCTTTTTTCTCCGGAAAGTCTGCCCGCCGTCTCATGACGGCGCGAGCGCGAGCTACCAGCTCGCGCGGGCTGAAGGGCTTGACAACGTAATCATCACCGCCTATTTCCAGCCCGACGACTCGGTCGACCTCCTCGCCCCGCGCGGTGAGAAAGATTACGGGAGTCCGTGCCAGACGCTCGTCAGCGCGCAACCTGCGGCAGATTTCAAAGCCGTCGAGGTCCGGCAGCATAACGTCGAGAATGACAAGATCTGGCGGATTGCGCCGGACGTACTCAAGCCCCTCGGAACCCCGCAAGAAAATCTGAATTATAAAACCTGCCTTGCGGAAATTATACGCAATCAGTTCCGCGATATCCGTCTCATCTTCAATGAGGACGACGCTGGGGTTCACAACCGAATTCTAGCACCCTTACTCCGCCATGCCTGTCTGCCAAGCAAAACCTGATCTTCAAGCTTTGATGGCAAATGCAACCCATCGATCGGCATTCTACCCTTAGTCACCCGAAATTGCGGTTGGTTCCGGCAAGCGGGATAAGCGGGAGAACTTTCGGCCTAACGCCACAGATCCGTACTAAGGTATTTCAGGCCGGAATCGTTCGCTAAAATCACAGCCGTTTTCCCTGTAAATGATTCTCGTAGCAGCTTTTGTGCCGCAGCCAGGTTCGCTCCGGTCGAAAAACCGGCAAAAATTCCCTCTTGCGCCGCCAAGGCACGTGCAGCCTCAATCGCCTCTACGTCGCTGACTTGGACGTAACCATCCACGTGCTCAAGGCGGATCATATCCAAATGGCCCATTCCGTACCCACCGCCCTGAATCCTGTGGTTGAGGCGGGTAAGAGGCTGTCCCGCCAGGGCAGCCGCGCCTTGCGGTTCCACGATGAAGCATTTTGTACCGGGGTTCGCCTGTTTCAGCGCAGCCGCGCATCCCGCAAAACTTCCGCCGGTGCCCACGAAGTCACAAAAAAGATCAATCGTATAAGCACAGTCCTCTACAATCTCTTTTCCCGTGTGGAGAAAGTGCGCCTGAAAATTACTTTGCAGCCGAAACTGGTCAGCACGAAATGCGCCGCGCTCGCGAACGATTCTCTCCGTTTCCAGACGTACAAGCTCAAGGTCAGGACCCGAGACCTGCCCGGGGGTAGAATCAGGAGACTGATCCACTAACACAACCTCTGCGCCCAAGGCTCGCATCATCATGGCGCGTTCTATCGAGTTCCCTTTCGACATTACGGCCACGAAAGGATATCCCTTGATCGCGCAGACCATCGCCAACCCGGTGCCGGTATTCCCGCTCGTCAACTCGACAACGGTCTGTCCCGGACGCAATGCCCCCGAGGCTTCAGCATCTTCGATGATTTGGAGCGCAATACGGTCCTTTTTGGAAAAACCGGGATTGAGATACTCCAACTTGGCCAGAATCCGCCCCTTCGAATGGGCGGAAATCCGTTTGAGCTCGACGAGCGGCGTACGACCGATCGCTTCTATGACTGATGCGTACACCATGACTCCAATCGCAAGTTACTTTGCTTTTGGCGCAACACCCGCATCTGCGTCCACCACAACCTCTGTTTCGTAATCGGTATAAGCCCGGTAGGCGCCGCGGAGCCACAGTACGAAGCGCGTGCCCGGGTGATGAGCCGGAACAATGGGGCGAATGTTATCTTTCACGGAATTGCGCGTCACAGGCTGCCATCGCCAGGTCTTGCCTCCATCGTTCGTGACCCCCCTGTAGATTTCATATCGCCCGCTTCCGTTGGGAGAACCGGTCCGAATGTCCACATTGGAAGACACATAGACCACGTTCGTCCGGTCCGGATCGAGACAAATGCCACCGGAGTAGAACGGTTCCCTTTCATAGAGCCGACTACCCGCATAAGCAATTTGGTGGTCTTCCCAGTGGTCACCAGTCCAACGGGCATAACGGTAGCGATGATCCATAGGCGTGAGTCGTGAGGTATAAGCGATTACCGGACGCCCTGCCGCGTCCAACGCGATGTCCCACACCCATGCCTCGCCTGTAGAAGAGTTGGTCCCATCGTACACCTTGGTGGCTTCTGAGGGATGTATTGGACCGTCCACCAATTTGCGCACCAGCCTGCCATCGCTGGTATATAATCCACCGCGTTTATAATAACAGTGATACAAGCTGGTCGAGATGGGCGTATCCGGGTGTGCCTCCGTAAAGGCGAAATGGATGGTGTCTATCCCATTGGAAGCATACTTCACATACGGTCGTTCACCCTTGCGGAAGTAGATATGGTTGGCTCCGGTTCTCCAGCTCATGCCACCATCATCGGAACAAGACCAGGTCGGATTCCAATCAATCCCTCGCCAGAAAAGGTAAATTCTGTTCGCCTCTCCGCGCAATTGAAATGGGTTCGCGTACGTAAACTTGTCCCGGACCCCTGCATCGAAGCCAGCCTCCGGATCCCAGTGGTCTGCCTGGCGAGGCATGGACGTTTGGCGCCAGTACATGCGGGCTTCTCTGCCGTGCATGGTATAAAACGCCATCAGTCTGCCATCATTGCGGAGCAACAGAGCGGCTACGTTGTGATCATCAGCACCAAAATCACGGCGCAGTGTAAACGTCGACACTGAACCTTTCCGGTAATCCCAGGTAGTGACCTGTAAGTCTCCATGACGTTTCATTGAGGCGGCTGTAAGCTTCCCGTCATATACGATAGCCCGCTCGTCCTGAAACCAGCACCACGCTCCGTCTGGGTTCAAGACAAAGGGTGTAGCGCCACGACTGATGGCAGGTAACGCCATCAGTAACAAGGTCAATAGCATCAAAATGGGCTGTCGTCTCATGCTTAGTTTCTCAATGGCACCATTGTACAGGCAGCAGGCAAGTGCTGATGAGCACAGGCACCAGCGAACACCGGGAGATTAGTATACTCTGGTTGCTTATGGAATCCGCGGAAATGTCCTTCCCCCAATGGGAAAACCCGGTTAAAAAGCTCCTCAAAGAGGGCAAGCCTGTGGTAGGGCTGACCATCACGACGCCTAGCACGGAACTAGCGGCACAAGCAGCTAACATGGGCTTTGACTTTCTATGGATTGAGATGGAGCACAGTCCCATTACGCTCGAAACGGCTCGGAACATGATTTTGGCTACGCGAGGGTTAAAAGCTGTGCCCTTTACCCGCGTTCCGGTTAATGAGTTATGGACCGCAAAACGGGTGCTCGACATCGGGAGTTTGGGAGTAATGTTCCCCTTCACCTCAACACCGGCTCTCGCCCGTCAGGCAGTCGCCGCCTGCAAGTATCCTCCCGAAGGGCTCAGAGGATCCGGACCCGGCTTGGCGTCATTTCGCTGGCCCGCGCCTGAAGGCTACCACAAGTTCGCCAACCGGAATGTCATGGTCATCGTGATCATTGAGCAGGCTAGCGCCGTCGAACAAATAGAAAACATTGCATCTATCGCTGGGATTGATGTGCTTTTCATTGGAACCAGTGATCTTTCTTTTTCTTTGGGCGTGGGAGGACAAACAGAGCACCCCAAAGTTCGGGAAGCAGTCCGAAAAGTCGTGCAAGCGGCGCAATCACGCGACATCCCTGTGGGGAGACCTGCGGCAAATGCTGACTTCATCCAGCGTTATATCGAGGAAGGGTTTCTTTTCTTTCAGGCACCGAGCGATATGGTTTTACTGGCAGCCGGAGCAAAGACGATCCTCGAACCTTTGGGAAAATCAGGCTTCGATCCGAAACTGCAATCGTTGTATTAGGTAAACAGCAATACGGTAATAATTATGCAGACTCCTTTCCGGTTAGATGGACGAACGGCTTTGATCACGGGAGGCGCTAGCGGCATTGGGGAAGCCATCTGCCGGATTTTTTCCGCCGCAGGAGCCTCTATTAGGATTGTGGACATCAACCGGTTGAAGGCCGAAAACCTAGCCGCCGGGCTGCAGGCTCCTCAGCCGATTATCTGTGATATCACAGACGAGGTAGGAGTTAAGGCCATATTCGAAAACCTGGATGCGCTGGACATACTGGTAAACAACGCAGGCATTGGACTCGTCGGGAGCGTAGAAGAAACAGATTTGGCTGATTTTGAACGTCTTTTTCGCGTCAACGTCACAGGCATGTTCCTGGTTACGAAGTACGCAATGCCGCTATTGCTCAAAGCACACGGGTGCATCGTGAACATAGGGTCTGTAGCCGGCTTGATCGGCGTCAGACGCCGGTTTGCCTACTGCGCAACCAAAGGGGCAGTGGTTGCCATGACGCGCCAACTGGCGGTGGACTATCCCAAACAAATCCGCGTCAATTGCATTTGCCCAGGCACCGTAGACACGCCGTTTGTCGAAGCGTACCTTGAAAAATACCACAAACACGAAAAGGAGAAAGTCCGGGCGGAATTGAACGAGCGGCAACCGATCGGCCGGCTGGCACGTCCCGAAGAGATCGCTTATATGACGCTGTACTTGTGCTCGCCAGAAGCCGCCTTTGTCAACGGCTCCGTGGTAACGATCGATGGAGGGTGGACAGCGGCTTGATTCATCTTGTGCAGCCCCGCATCGGTTCGGGCAACAGACAGCTCAGGCCCGGTTGGAAATAGCTTGCGCAGATGGTGGCGGCGCTTCTCGTCTTGTACTAAGATTATAAGTTGCAGCTTTTGGCTTAGCCCCCTGAGGGTAGGGCAGCCTTCTAAAGCAGTCTCCCTGAAAGTCTTCAGCAACGAGGGTTGTTATGTACGCAGTGATTGAAAGCGGTGGCAAGCAGTATCGTGTCGCCCCTGGCGACAGCGTTCTGGTGGAAAAGTTGCCGGGCGAGGTGGGTTCTGAGTTCGAGTTTGAAAAGGTTCTTGCGGTTTTCAAGGAGCCGGGCGAGCTGCTTACCGGACCCGATATCAGTCAAGCCAGAGTAAAGGCCACGATTACTGAACACGGCCGCGGGGAGAAGATCGTTGTGTTTAAGTTCAAGCGCAAGAAACAGTACAAGCGCACCATCGGGCACCGGCAGGCCTTTACCCGCGTTAAGGTAAACGAAATATTGGTTTAGGAGAACGATATGGCTCACAAGAAGGGACTGGGCAGCTCAAGGAACGGCCGCGATTCCAACGCGCAGAGGTTGGGCATCAAAGTTTTTTCCGGACAGTTAGTCCCCGGCGGGTCCATTATCGTCCGCCAAAGGGGCACCAAATACAGGCCCGGTGACAATGTGGGCCGCGGAAAGGATGACACGTTGTACGCGAAAGTTACGGGTATCGTCATGTTCCGAGACCGCGGCCGGTTTGGCAAATTTGTTAGCGTCACTCCCACCAACTAGACTGCATCGTTTTCTCTGCTAAGTTGGCCTGCGGGCTTCCCGAATGTTTATTGACGAAGTAAGGATACACGTTAAAGCCGGCGACGGAGGCAATGGTTGTGTAGCGTTTCGTCGCGAGAAATATGTTCCTCGAGGCGGACCTAGCGGGGGCGACGGCGGGCGCGGGGGCGACGTGATCCTGGTTTCTAGCGAGCACTACAACACGCTCTTGCATTTTCGCTTTAACCCTGAGCACCGTGCCGAACGAGGACGCCATGGGGAAGGAAATAACCGTACCGGGCGCGATGGCGCTTCGATAGAACTTCCAACCCCCGTAGGTACGGTGGTTTACGACGATAAAACAGGAGAATTGCTTTACGATTTCACCCGGCCAGGGGAACGTTTTATAGTCGCACGTGGTGGCAGAGGAGGCCGCGGCAATGCTCGGTTCGCCACCTCTACCCACCAAGCACCCATTGAGCATGAGCCAGGACACCCCGGCGAAGAACGGTGGTTACGGCTGGAGCTGAAGCTATTAGCTGACGTTGGGCTAGTGGGTTTCCCGAACGCGGGCAAGTCCACTTTGATCTCTCGCATTTCCGCAGCACACCCGAAAATCGCCGGTTATCCGTTCACAACACTGGAGCCGCAACTTGGTGTTGTCCGTGTCGATGACACGCAAAGTTTCGTGGTGGCTGACATTCCCGGTTTAATTGAAGGCGCACACAAAGGACATGGGCTGGGGACTCGCTTTCTGAGACACATTGAACGCACACGCTTGCTAGCCCATTTGGTGGACGTCTCCGAAGCAAGCGGACGCGACCCGGTTCATGATTTTGACGTTGTGATGCAGGAGCTTGCCAACTTCAGTCCGGCTTTACCTGCCAAGCCCATGATTGTGGTAGCTACAAAGATGGATGCCGCCCAGGATGAGTCGCGTGTCCGTTCCCTCGAACAAATGGCCCGGGAACGCGCATTGCCGTTTTATGCAATTTCTAGCGTCACGGGCCACGGAATCGATCAGCTAAAAGCAGCCATGGCCCACATGCTCAGACAGCCGGCGGAGTTACCTAAGCCAGAGCAAGCACAACAGGGGTAGAGAGCAGAGGTCGCCGGTCAGTTTTTATTGCCAACAGCAGCTTTGTGTGGAGACTAAGGCAGCCGGGGAAAGCTTACGGGACTGAGCAAAGTATTGCTGTTCCGACAAACGCTTGTACACTCCCCCAGCAATCTCCGCCGCAGTCGGCCCGCTGACTCCCCGCCCCCCCGTCAACAGCACGACCACAGTCAGCTTATTTCTCCCTACATCATTGAAGGAACCGAACCAGCCTAAGTGCGTGTGGTTTTCAGTACATGTGCCAGTCTTGCCCAATATCGGTTCCCTCGGGTCGTAATTCGCCCGCTTTGCGGTCCCATATTCGACAGCCGCCATCATCCCAGGTTTAATATGTTCCAGCCACGGGCGGATCTCCAGACGCCGCTTTACACGCGGAACAAAGTTCGCCACCTCCCCATCCGAGCGCGGGTATTGCAGATAGTACAACGTACCGCCGTTGGCAATAGCCGACAGCAAGGCCGCCAGCTCCAGTGGCGTCAGCAGAATGCCTTCTCCGAAGCTAGTCATCATGCCTACACCACCATTTTTTGGAGGACGTTCGGGAAGAACGCCCGGCTGTTCTCCCTCGATACCCAGCCCCGCTTTTTCACCCAGTCCGAACAGGCGAGCGTAATAAATAACCTTTTCGAATCCCAGCTTGACGCCCAAATTGGCGAAAAACGAGTTGTCAGAATGCGCCAAGGCCTCTGTCAGGTTCATTCTTCTTCGCCCGTACACCCGTATCATCGTTTCGCGGTCGATTATGCCCTCCATCAAAGCAGCAAGCGCCACAGGGACTTTGACCGTGGAGCATGGCTGAAACCCGCTCTTCAAAGCAAGCTTCTGATTCACCATAGTGAGAATGCGACCAGTGTTAGGATCAACAACCACTACGGAGCCGTTATACGGACCAAGAGCCTCTACTGCCGCCCTACGGACTACCAAATCTTCCCCATCCACATTGTCCCCAGCAGTGGATTCCGCGAAAGTCGGCTCGGTCCAGAGACCGACTGCTTTGCGCGCCCTCTGTTTTCCCCTACGCGAGGGCGTTTTCCTGCTTGTGGAAGCGGTCTTACCCTTCTTCTTTTTCTTTGCACGCGACGTTGAAACGCTCTTTTTTTCGGCCTGCAAAGATGCCCCAGCTGGGCAGGCAAACACTGCCCCTATAGCCAAGGCCAAAGCCCAAATCAGGATTTTTTTCCTCATGAAACCGTCAACGGCGTCTAATCAAAATCCAATACGCTAACTCTATTCTAAATTCTAAAACAGCGGCTTGAAAGCCATGCGATGTTCATCTCCTTACGTAGTAGAAGAAATACGGAGCGCTCCGAAAATTCAACCCGCTTTCCTTAATCGCATGCTCAAACACCCCTGTCCTAGTCACGGCGCGAAGGCCGTAATTCAAATATTCCTTCTGGCCGGTCACCTCATACAGGAATCCGGCCGCCTGAGCACAATTCGTGAATAAATATTTGCCCACGATGAAAAAATCCATTGCTTTCTTGACCATCGGAATGACAGATTTGTCTTTTGTCAAGTTGTGATATTTGATCAGTGCTTCGAGCAAGATGCCGACCTGAAAATATTGCCCTCTGCGGGGCGCAAACGCCGGTCCATTGTTGTGCTGAGCCTGTTTTCCCGCTTCGATAATCCGCAAGCACCGGTCCAGGTACTTGCGGTCTCCGGTAAACTCATAGCCAGCCAGCAAGGTTAATAACTGGTTACCCGGACCTCGGGGCTGGTTGTAGGCGTTATCGGCGCTCTTGTACTCGAAAGCGAATTGCAGGGCCATCAACGCAGCCTTCAACGCGCTCCGATCTCCCGTCAGGAGGTAGCTTTCGAACAGACTCAGGGTTTTATGGTGATTGAAGGTATTGGAAACGTACACCTTGGCCGTCCGGTAATCACTTTCCTCCGGGTCCATCCGAACATGGTCTGTGGGCGGACAATAGCGATTGCTGCCGATGAATGTCGGGTCTGGGTCATAGTGGACCAGGTGGACATCACCAAGGTGCCTGACGTGTTCGACAAAAAAGTCGAAGAAATCCCAGCGCCCAGTGACAAGGAAATGGAGCAGACAGGCATGAGGAAAATCGTAGTAGTTACCATCCCATGCGAGATTGCGTGGGTCACTGTTGCCGGGCTGCCAAACGTAGTGCCATCCATCGCCGAATTCCAGCCATCCGTAAGCATCACGATACACACCCCGCATCTGCTGCCCGTCGCGAATGCGCTTGATATTGTCGAAGTTCGTTGTCCACCACTCCAGGTACTTCCGGAAAGCCTCTTGACCCTCAACCGAAAGTATGTTCCCATCGTCCACAAGATTCCCGAAAGCCTTGCTGTCACGGCAATACCAGCGAGGCGATGCTACAGCTTGCAAAGGCCGTTGAAATGCTGCAAACGCATCACGCAGCTTCGTCACTGGCGTGGCGCGATCGTAAAAATACAGCAGAAGATCGTGCGTTCGCGCTACTCCGGTATAAATATCGAGAGGCTTGGCGCGGTCAGAATACAAATCCATCCGCAAGAGGCCCTCACCGGTTACCTCCAAAGCCTTGGGGTATAACTGCCAGAACCATCGTACGCCTCCAGTCACGCCTAACGTACCGTTGTCCAGGGCTGCCCAACCTGTTGTAAGAGGCCTCGTCGTTTTCCCCTTTCCTGAACCGGTCAGGACGCCTCCTACCCGAAAATCGTCTGAGCTACTCTGATATAGCCAGGCTGTTTCCCCGGGGTGTAGATTTGCCTGATAAACACCACTTTCACCTCCCAGTAACACCCGGCGCTGTTTCCCCATAACCGCGGGGAGTGCCCAACACAGCCTTTCCAGCGGCACGCTGTCCTCACGCCGTGGACCCATGATATTCACCACCGTGACCTGAACAGCCACTTGAGGCTTACCGGCATATGCTGTCAGTCGGCAGACATAAGAAAATCCTTTACTGCCCGATGTGGCACACATCGTCCCGGAGGCTTTGATGATCACATAAAGAGGCGTGAGCTCCTCCACCTCAACACGACTTTGCCGGTCGAGGCTGGAACGATATTCAGTGCCGGAGGCCCGCATTAACAGTCCCCACTGGTGCGGAGCAATAACGCGACTGAGGGGCGTGAAACGGCCTCTTCCACTGCTGTCCAGCCACGCTTCATCGATCCCGTTGAACCCGCTTTTACGGATGGCGAATCTGAGCGGACCGGTAGAGACGATGAACCGATCTCTTTGGTCAGTGACCTTCACCCTTTCTTTTGTGGGACGTGCGTGTGAATCTGTAACAACAAGTGTATAGACACGCTTGCCGTAAGCGGGTAAATTCGTCTGAAAATGCAGGTGGACCCATCGCAAGCCGCCCGCATCAGACCAGCGGGTAACGGCTTTGACATTAGCCTGTACCGCATGCATCTGTTCGTCCACCAGCACCAGCGACCTCGGAGTGTCGACAACCCCCCGAGGCAATGGTACGCCACTGGTAACCGGTTCCATACATCTTTCAACCCCCGCCCGCTCTTCTACTGTAAGTGTCACCACAGGGCGCAACTGAGCGCTCACGACAATGTTATGCGCAAAAGCGAGCCATACGATTCGGCCAAGTAGTGCCAACCGCCAGACTAACGACAGCTTGCCCCTGCGTACTGTTTCTGCCCGGCCTATCACCCTTTCTACCCCCTATTTCGCTCGAATTGTGATGCGTCGGTGTCCGCGTGTTTTGTCGAGGAAATTGAGCACACCTTGATCAGTGACCTGCGCCTCGAGTTTCCGCCTTTTGTTTACCTCAACGACCACCTTTTGTCCCCGCGGCATTTCTACAAGCAGATGGCGCGCAGGCGTGGAGGAGAAAATCTCATACGATACCGGCAAAACAACGGCCCCGCCTTCCCGAGCGGCCGAGAACAGGACGACTTGATTCTCCTCCCTCGAAAGCACATAAGCACCTGTTATTTTTCCGTCTTTGTCCCCAATCAGACGGGTTTCGGCTGGCGCTTTGCTGGCCGGACCAGCCATCTGGAGCACATGCAGGAATTGATCGTCTTCGGTCATTGCCTTGGGCGCCACCTCGATTCTCCATTTCCCGGGCTCACGTGAGTCGGCCTCCAGCGCCAGCCTTGAGGGCGGGTAATTGACCTTATTGAACTCGTTGAAGTACTCATATCCCGGCCCCCCGATGGCGATGACATCATGAGAGGCAGGCAGCAGCGTTTGTACGCACAGAGCCCCGTCATAGGTCACCGTCATACCGCCGAGATCCATCTTCCCTTCGCGTTTTTCAGTTGTGAGTATTGCATCCGGGAAGCTATGCACGCCTGGTTCAGGCGCCTTACCGTCGATTACTGGACGATCCTGAAAGTGAAGCAACCACCGCTTCTTGAAGTCCGCTCGCGCGGAACTCACCCGATCGAACACGAAGAAAATATCGGGGCCGGGCAAGTACACAAATTGCCGATCGTAATGGCTGACCTTCTCCCCATATGCCCGCTGGAGGTTGATTAGGACATAATCATAGCCATTTGACTCGTCGGCGGCGTAAGCCAGAACATCGGCAGTATTTAATCCTTCCTTATCCCGGTGCGCAACATAACTCGGCCAATTATGGTGGTGCTGAAGACCACGCAGTACGCGCTGGCCTCCGTCATTGGTCAGACCTCCAGGGAAAACCTGATCCGGATCATAAATCAGGAGGCAGTTATGAGCCAAGGTTCTCGGTGCGTATTCGCCGGCATGTGTGCCGCGTTTGTACATACCGTCGTAGGTCCCGCTGTCAATGGCGAGACCACCGCGATGATAAATAAGAAACTGTCCTTTATCAAAATGCTGGTGGTCGGTGAAGTGGTCGCCGGCCAGAATGGCTATGTGTGTGTTGTCCATGCCCCAGCCGTTTCGAAACACGATCTGCTCATACGTTCCTTCCCCTAGCCTCATCGCCAGAGGGAGTGTTTTATACGACGGAGAACGAGGGGCATTTGGGTCGTAAAAAATCCGCATGCCCCAGTCATAAGCCGGGTACACAGCTTTGTCCCCATAAGCCTTCAATAGCGCGTCCGTGAAGGATCGGAAGCGCGCGGCCTCCTGTTGATCTGGCATGTCGGCTGCCAGCATCTCCATCGTCAAAGGCACTGTCAGACTGGCCTGGACCCGGTTGGGCGAGGTGTCGCCCGTGCGGATGAGAGTCATGTCGGGGCGCGTACAAGCAATCAGGAAGCGGCCCGACTTGGCAAGAAAATTTCCGTAATCTCGTTGAACAAGGGCAAAATAATCTTTGTCCGTAGCGCTGCGGTAAGCCGCCAGCATGAGAATCAGGTTTCGCCAGGTTTCGTGAAAGGTATAGTGGCTTCCTTCAGCCCATGCACCTTGACGGGCATTCCACGTGTCGAAAACCATGCCGGGACCCTCTAACATCTTTTGTGCTACGGCCAGGTAGTCCATGCCCTTGGAGTTATACGGCTCCATTTCTCCTTTGAGCACCAGCCCGCACACGGCGACGGTGTTGAGGGCCATGTACGTGTAGTTGTGGTTGATATCCTCACCTCCCAGCACAAAGCGCCTGGAGCTTTCGGCCGTGGTAACGATGTTTGCCATGATGGCAGTACGGTCCTCTGCAGAGAGTCCTTGATAAATCCAATCAAAGGCTGTGGCCATCTCGGCGCCGGCAAGAAATCCCCCCACGTCATTCCTCTCATAGGAGAACGTGTGGGTTTTTAAGTAATCGCGAACCGCGACAAGGTCATCGGTGTTTCCGTCCTCCAGGTACCTTGCAGCGCGTTCCACCATGGCTTCCGTGCCTTTCGATGGAATCGTTCTCCTGCGCCAGCGAGCATAAGCCGGCATGTTGAGGCGGCTCCGAAGCTCGCTGACGGTAAGCCCCTTGCCTACGGTCGCAGAGTCATGTCGTACATAGATCCTGGGATGAAGTGTGGAAACTTCCGCTTGGAGTGGGATTAGCCTAACCCCTGCCTCCAACGCGATAAATAACACCAGTGGCTTGCAGTTCATAATGAAATCACTTACTAGAGCTCTCCACATACCCTATCACGCAGAGAGGGGGAAATTGGTGGGGTCGGCCGAAGTGCGGTATACTGCGCGATTCATGGCCGAACAGCAAGCCAATCACACGTTAGAGTCGCTTGGTTACAAGCCTCAGTTTAAGCGGGTGCTTTCCTTACGGGACCTTATTCTATACGGCCTCGTGATCTTGACTCCGACTGCTCCGTACCCGGTGTTTGGCATCGTGCAGCAAGCCTCGCACGGACACGCCGCGCTGAGCTACCTTGTGGCCATGGTCGCCATGATGTTTACGGCGGCCAGTTATGGCAAGATGTCCGGCGCTTTTCCTACCGCCGGTTCAACGTACACCTACGCGCAGCGTGCCCTGAATGAACACATAGGTTTTTTGGCAGGGTGGGGTATGATTCTGGACTATTTTCTTATCCCCCTACTCAGCGTGATTTACGCTTCGTTGACTTTATCCCGGCTACTGCCAGCGGTGCCGTATTTCGTCTGGGTCGTAGCGTTCACCGCTACTATCACAACGATCAATGTCCGTGGTATCAAAGTGACCACCAGCGCGAGTAAGGTCATGATGGCGATCATGACCGGATGTGCCGTCATTTTTATTTATTTGGCGGCTCGCTGGGTGGCTACCGTGCACGGTTTTGGGGGGTTGTTTGACAGTCTGGGCGTGTACCGGGCGCAAGATTTCGGCATTCGCCCTTTGATGCTAGGCGCCGCTCTGGCTACTCTCTCCTATATCGGCTTTGATGCGATTTCAACCCTGGCTGAAGACACGATTCACCCGGAGCGCGATATCGCCATCGCTACTGTTCTCGTTTGTATCTTCCAAACATTGATTTGTTTTGTGACCGTCTACCTCGCCGCTCTGGTCTGGCCAGATTACCACTCCTTCCCCAACCCAGAAACCGTCATCCTCGATATCAGCACGAATATTGGGGGGAAGTGGATGTTTAGTCTCGTCACTTTCGTGTTGCTAGTAGCAGGTTTGGCCAGCGCACTTACAGGGCAGGCGGGCGCCTCACGATTGCTGTTCGGGATGGGGAGAGATGGGGTGATCTCCAAGCGCATCTTTGCTTATGTCAACCCACGCTACTCAACACCCACGCGCAACATTTACTTGATGGCAGCCGTGTCTTTGGTCGGCGCTTATTTCATGAACTTCCAGCTCGCCACGGAATTGGTAAATTTTGGGGCCTTCGTGGGGTTTATTCTCGTTAACCTTAGCGTGATCCGTCATTATTACATCCGCCAGCGCCGCAGGCGCGGTCTTGAGTTTTTTACCCATTTTGTATTCCCATCGCTCGGGGCGCTGGTCTGCGCTTATGTATGGTTAAGCCTCACAGCAAAGGCCAAAGTAGTAGGATTCGTGTGGATGGGATTGGGTGTAATTTACCTGGCCGTAATTACGAAAGGATTCCGTATCCCTCCCAAGTCTTTGGGCACCCTGGTGGAGGAAGTTGCGAATGCAGATTGATGATGGGCTAGAAGCTAGAATCGTTGCTTATGTCGAGGAGCATCGCCAAAGACTGATAGGCGTGATTCAAGACTTAGTACGACTCCCCTCGGAGAACACGCCGCCTGTGGGCTCCGAACTTGCATGTCAGCAATATGTGGCCGAATTTTTGAAAAAGATCGGCTGGTCCGTTTCACTGTACAATCTCAACGACGTTGCAGGTCTTCGCGAACACCCACTTTTTTGGGGGAACCGCGATTACACCAATAGGCCTAACGTCGGGGCGCGACGCAAAGGAACAGGTGGTGGCAGGTCGCTGGTTCTTTCCGGACACATTGACACTGTCCCGCGTGGAACGCAGCCTTGGACCCGCGATCCGTTCGGGGGGGAAGTAGAAGGCAACCGTCTTTACGGGCGCGGCTCCAACGACATGAAAGGTGGAATCGGAACAAACCTTTTTGTTGCCGAGGCCATAGAAGCTCTGGGGATACGCCTGAAGGGCGACCTTGTGGTTGAGAGTATCGTGGATGAGGAGTTCGGCGGAGTTCATGGCACTCTGGCAGGGCGGCTGCAAGGCTTCAATGGCGATGCCGCGATTATTTCCGAACCATCGTTTTTGAGAATCTGTGCTGGGCAGCGTGGTGGGCGGACGGTTCACATCACCTTTAAAGTACCGCCCTCCGGAGGAATTCTCACGGAAGACAAATTGCCAGCCGGAGTTTCTGATCAAGTGGGCTATTTTTTGCGCCATGTGCCCGAGTTTGCTGCACAACGCAGGCGCAGGGTTCGGGTTCACGAGCTTTACGCCGACCAGGCTGATCCAGTTCCCGTCAGTATCACCAAAATTTCCACTGGTCCTTGGGGGATGCAGGAGCCAGTGACCGTACCGGATACCTGCAAAATCGAAATGTACTGGCAGATGATGCCTGGAGAGACCCAAGCGGAAGTCGACAAGGAGTTCTTTGATTGGTTAGAGTCACTCATTGCCAGCGCGCCTGACTTGTTCATCACCAAGCCCGAAGTCACATTCCCGATACGCTGGATGCCGGGTTCGGCGATCTCGCGGACAGAACCCCTGGTGATGGAACTGGCCGAATGCGCCGCCAAAATACTGGGCTCTAACCCGCCGGTCGTAGGAATTGAAGGACCATGCGATATGTACGTGTTTCACCAAGCCTTCGGGATTCCCGCGGTGCTGTGGGGGGCCCGGGGAGGTAACACTCATTCAGCAGACGAGTATCTGGAGATTGATACTGCCTTGAGCGCAGCCAAGGCTCTATTGTTGTTTGTATGCCGCTGGTGCGGCGTTGCCAACTGACCGGGCAGGTTAGTGCCCGATTTTGAAAAGGAGAAGAACATGCACTGGATACTCATTCTCTTGTTGTGTGCCGTCCAGGCCAACGCCCAGACTGTTACAGATCTGTGGGCAAGAGGCTACTCGGTAATCCCGACGCCGCAATCAGTTAAACTGAGCGGCGGTGACGTGGTGTTGGATGGCTCCTGGCTGATTGACGCGAGCAAACTGGGCCAGCAAGACATTGCCTACCGCTCGTTAGTCAAGGATGCAGCCGAGTTTCACGGCTTGCGGCTCAGACCTGGGTCCGCAGGAAAAGTAATCCGCCTTGCCGTCATCCCCGGCACGGTGGCCACCAAAGTAGCGCCGGAGATCGATGAACAGGCCTACCGGCTCCATGTGAGCGACAAAATCATCGAAATCACAGGTAACGGAAAACCTGGCCTGTTCTACGGAGTACAGACCTTCTTGCAACTTCTTAAACGGGACCATACCGGCCGACTGCTGTTGCCCCGATGCACTATCGACGACTGGCCGAAGCTGCAACTCAGATTCTTGCATTGGGATACCAAGCATCATCAGGACAGAATGGAAACCCTGAAACGGTATCTCGATTGGACGGCGCGCTTCAAGGCCAACATGATCGGTTTCGAGATTGAGGACAAGTTCGAGTACCCATCGCATCCGGTAATTGGCGCCCCCGGCGCGTTCACCACCTCACAGATGCAGGAGCTGGTGAATTACGGCTTGGAACGTTACATCCAAATCGTCCCCCAAGTACAGAGTCCCGCTCATATGGCTTACGTGCTGAAACACCCTGAGTTCGCTGACTTGCGCGCCGATGGGAACAACTACCAAAGCGATGTTTGCAACCCGCGAACCCTGCAATTGATCTTTTCCATGTACGACGACCTGATTAAGGCCACTAAGGGTGTTAAGTACTTTTTCGTTTCAACCGACGAGGTTTATTACGCCGGTATCGACGGCATGTGCACCCGGCCTTACAATGAAGAAAATCGAAGCCTGGCCTGGGTAGAGTTTGTTCAAAAGGCTCATGAACACCTCTCCAAGCAAGGCCGGCGGATGCTGATCTGGGCAGAGTACCCCCTGTTGCCCAAACATGTCGAATTGATTCCTTCCGATGTCATCGACGGTGTTATGGGCGAAGATGCATATCTACCCATCGAGATCAAGAAAGGCATGCGCCAACTGATATACGTATCGACCCAAGGGGCCACCCTGCTCTTCCCTAACCACTTGCCGCTTGAAACTGATCGTGGCTTCCAGCGAGGAACTCTTGAAAGCGTCTTGGAGAGTATTTCCAATTCCAGGGTCTGGAAAGCCAACCCTATTGGGACATTCGGCGCGGCGTGGGATGACTGCGGCTTACACAATGAGACGTTCTGGCTCGGATGGTCCGCTGTTGCTCAATACGGATGGAACCCGGGGAAAACCCCTATCGAACAGCATGTAGCTGAATTCATGGACCTGTATTACGGCCCGCGTACCGAAGGCATGATTGACATTTACCGAATGTTACAGAGACAGGCGCGCGTTTATGAGCGCACATGGGAGCGGGTTGAGTCTCGCGTTCGAGGACCCGGTTATGGGAACTCTTATGGGAAAGGTATTGGAACGCGCCGGTCCGACATGACCCTTTCGGCTCCACCGCTGCCCGCCCTTCCGGATTTGAAGGTTCAGCCATATTTCGCTGAAAAGTACAAGAGCTTTTTGACCGAAGTTCGTGACCGCACTGCCGAAAATGACCGACTCGTGTACGCACTTATGAACAACTTTGGCCGCGTGGACCGCAACCACTACAACCTGGAGGTCCTCCTGGCGCTGGCAAGGTTCACGGGGCATCATTGGAGGTTACTAGATACCCTGGCATCAGCCGAGCGCTCTCTCGTGAACGCCCAAGCAGCGGCGCAGAAAAACAATCCGGCTGCTGCTGTGGCCAGCCTGGTTACCGCCTACACCACAGTAGACAAAGTTCGCCGTGAAGGTGAACAAGTCTTCGATCAACTGCGTGTCACTTATGAAAAGAGCATGTTCCCCAAGGGACAGTCAGTGGGCGGGCGTAAGTTCTTCCACGTGTTGGACGATACCAAGGATCATCCTGCAGACCGGACTCCAGATCTGAGTTGGATGATCGTTCCCGAAAGGAGCATTGGACTGGGGAAATGGCTTCAGGATCTACGAAAGATTACAGAAGAATACGCCAAAGCTCATAATGTACCGGTCCGCGGACCTCGAGGCGCACGTCTGGAAGATTAGCCGTTTCCGGAAGGTTTAAGCGATCGATATTGCGCCCTGATAGCCGGCGCCGCCTCTTGAAAGGGAGATGGCGCCGGTTGAGTACGCGAACCTCTTCGGGGTATTCGCATGACCCTGGGTTTGTTGCTTTGAGTAGAGATGAATCTGATTGAATTCAGCTTGGTGCTGGGCGCTGGGTCCTTTGCCGCAGGTTTTCTTGGCGCCTTGACAGGATTAGGCGGCGGCGTTGTCATTGTGCCCCTGCTAACCATCGGTTTGGGTGTGGACATCCGTTACGCCATTGGCGCTTCTCTTGTATCAGTTATCGCCACATCGTCCGGCGCTGCGTCGGCCTACGTCAGGGAAGGCTATTCCAACATCCGGGTTGGCATGTTTCTGGAAATTGCCACGAGCACCGGAGCGTTATTTGGGGCCTTCCTGGCTTCGGTCATCTCCCCGCAGGTTATCGCCGTTATATTTGGAATGGTTTTGCTCGATTCGGCATATCATTCGTTTCGCCAGCCCGTGGATCAGCCCTGCAAAGAAAACGGACACCAGGACCGGCTTGCCACGTTTTTGAAAATGCATGGCTCTTATCCTACCCGGAACGGCGAGCAGCGCTACTGCGTGCGGGGCGTTCCCTGGGGCTTCAGCATCATGTTTGGCGCGGGTACGTTGTCCGGATTACTCGGCATCGGTTCCGGAGCGCTGAAGGTCATCGCCATGGACCGAGCCATGCACCTTCCTTATAAAGTCTCGAGCACGACCAGTAACTTTATGATCGGGGTAACCGCGGCAGCAAGCGCAGGCATATATCTCACCCGTGGCTACCTTGACCCGGGTCTTGCAATGCCGGTAGTCCTCGGGGTTTTAGCCGGCTCGTTCCTCGGCGCTAAATTTTTAGTGTCAGCCCGAACTGGGCTGCTGCGCATGATCTTCGGGGGCGTTGTAGCGCTCCTCGCCGTTGAGATGATTCTCAACGGTTTGAAAAGGACATTCTGAAATGCCGGAAATTCCTGGTTCCCCGAATGATGTAAAAGTCGAAGTGGCGATGGGGAAGCTTTTGCGCATTGGGGTCTTGCTTGCCGCTTCCGTCGTGCTACTCGGAGGCGTGGTTTACTTAGTCCGGCATGGAGGCGAGCGAGCCGACTATCACATTTTTCGAGGCGAACCCACCGACTTACGTTCCATCCGGGGCATCCTGAAAGACGCCTTTACCTTGCACGGACGGGGCATTATACAACTGGGGCTTTTGCTGCTCATCGCTACCCCCGTAGCGCGGGTAGCTTTCTCGCTGCTGGCGTTTCTACGCCAGCAAGACCACATTTACACCACAGTCACACTTATCGTTTTGAGCGTGTTGCTCTACAGTCTCTTTGGAAGTTGACCAGGCATTGGCCTCATTTACGGCGGCCTGCTTTTCTGAGAGATATTTGACACGGCTGGCACTGCTTCGGGATAATCGGCGGCATTGAGGTCGTACATGAGTCAGAGGTGTGTTCGCAACCTGTTAATCCTTACGTTCCCGGCCGTGGTTTTGCCGGTGGCTTTGACGCCCGCTATAGCTCAATCTGAAGGTTTCCAGTCTTTAATGCCGAAGAAAAAACTGAGTGAATTCTGGACGCCTGTGGGCGTTCCACCCGATACATGGAAATTCGAGAACGGGGTTATCGCGGCCAAGGGTAATCCCATGGGGATACTCCGGAGCAACAGGAAATATAAAAATTTTATCTTCCGTGCGGAGCTGCGGTTCCAAAAGGAAGGATGGACCAAGGCGCCTACCGAATGGCCTAACGCCGGATTTTTTATTTTTGCTACCGAGGAGCTAAGAGAAAGATATCCCCACTGGCCACAGTCATTTGTGGAAGTACAAGGGCATTTCGGAGAGATCGCCAGTATTTTCGGCGGCAAGATCAAGGGCGCTAAGCGAGGCGTCATTGTGGAGCCGGACCAACATGGCCCCTTAGGCCAATGGGACAAAATTGAGATCGTCACACATAACGGCGATGTGAAAGTTTCCCTCAACGGGAAATTCGTTAACGAAGGGTTCGGCGCCGACCCCCCTGTAGGTTACATCTGCCTTCAGTCGGAAGGTTGGCCCGTTTTTTACCGCAATGTCGAAATTAAAGTGTTACCTGACTAGTATGACTTCGCTACCTCGACACCACAGGGTTGCAGTTTTCTGCGCCCTTGTTGGCCTATGCTCTATGGTTCCTTTGGGGAGCATGGAGCTACCGGCCAATCGCTGGGTTGAAGTCCGGCGAGATGAACAAGGCGCAAGGCGGGGCAGCGCGACCCGTTACGCCGCGGCTGCCAGGATCTTTCTTCTCTGGGGGTTTATGGACAACGACCCTGAACTACTCCAGGAAATGCCTTTGGCGGAAGTGCCCGAATATGACATGGTCTTCTTCGATCTCTCTTTGGGACGCTGGCAGAACCATTTACCAAAAATGAGCGAGAAAGAATGGAGCAAGAAGTTGCCCTTATCCTACTTACCTCGCACATACTCGGGGATTACGACTGGTAGCGAACGCACAGTGCTGCGTGGACCTGCCGAAGATGACCAGGGAACTCCTCGCCCGGATCTCAACATCGTTTTTGACCAGGTAACGTACCGGCCTGCAAATAACGCTCTATATTACTTTACAGGCGGGTTAACGGCTCTCTACGACGTGAGTGCACGCCGTTGGACGGATCTAACCCCGCGCCATTCCCCACCCCCTGTGCTTGGAGGTTCCCTGGCATACGATCCATTGCATGATGAGATTGTGCTGTTCGGGGGAGGTCATGTCGCCGAACAGTGGCCGGATGGTTCTCTCCATGGGTGCACGGGCACCTGGGTTTACAGCATTAAAAGTGGTGACTGGCGCCAGCTACCGCTGAAGGTCCTCCCGCCGCCTCGTATGAACACCAGAATGGTTTGTGATACGAAGAACAAAGTCCTGGTATTGTTCGGTGGCGACAGTCAGAAATTTTACCTGGGTGACACTTGGATTTTCGATTTGAACACACGAAGCTGGCGTGCCTCCAAAGCTCCCGGTGGTCCTGAGCCGCGGGCTGGCCACTTCACCGTCTACGACCCCGAGACTGGACTCGTGATTATTGGGGGAGGCTATAACCGTAAAGACCTTACCGATATGTGGGGGTACGATCCCGCCAAGGACCGGTGGCAAAGGCTTGTGGGTGAAGTCCCCACAGGTTTTTATATAAATGGGGATATTGCGCCTGAAACAAGAGTTATTCTGCTGGTTGCTAACAGCCGCCGCCCCGGCGACCGCATGAGCTGCAACGTACTCTTTCCGGTTCGTACGACATACGCCTACCGCATCGATGGACGCACGATCGCTCACACAGACCAAGCCATGCAAGCGCACTCGCCTGTGCCAAAACGCGATCCTGAGGATCTAAGAGGCATGGCCCCTGATAAGGCGCGTCGCCAGCGACAGGCCCGGCTGTTGAATGAACTGCAAGTAAACCAGTGGACACCCATAACTAACCCTGGGCGACAAGCTCCGACCCGGACCTGGGGCAGTGCGACCTTTGATACCGACCGCGGACAGATCCTTTACTGGGGTGGAGGCCATTGTGGGTATGAAGGTAGCGACGTAGATGCTTATGACATAGAGGAAAACACTTGGATTGCCGAACCCACCCCTAGTTACCCCGAAAGGCTTTGGAACCATGGAGTGCGCCTCGCGGGCATGACTTTCGATGGAGAACCCTGGACCGACCACGGTCGCCGTATCTACGCTTATGATCCGGTAGGCAAAAGAATGATTATTGTCCCCAGATTCAGACTGACCACTGGATACGAACCCGCCTGGATGAAGTCATATGAATCCGACCACAGTGTGGCTCCTGATGCGCTTGTCTATCCGCCTTCCTCGTACCGCAAGGGCATTACCTGGAGCTACGATCCCGTTACGAAAAAGTGGACAATTCTGGGACCTGCACCAGTTGCTATGGACACGTTGGTCACGACACGCCATGGAGTTATGGGCGTGACCATAAATTGGCCCGCGAGGTTGAACGATGCAGGATATCATCTGCCCTGGAGCTCCTCACGGCCGCCTGTTGACAACGCCGTCTACCTGTTACAAGGCAATCGGTGGGAAAGGCTGGACAGCAAGGGCCAACCCAAACCACAAAACCTTTATGAGATGACTAGTCTGGCGTATGACACCAAACGAGATCAACTCATCCTACATGGCGGTGGGGAGAAAAGAGATGAGCTGTGGACTTTCAGTATGAAGACTCGATTATGGAAAAACATGCATCCCAGGGTTCTCGATCCCCCTGGTGCGCCTCCGCCGCCTTGCGGCCGGGAAGCCGTTTATCTACCCGAGCAAGACGTGATGCTAATTTACAACGGCCCTGATTCTACCTGGGCCTACACGCCGGTTGATAACAGTTGGCGCAAACTCCGGCTTGGCGGTGTTAACAATCTACCTCGTTATGCCGGCCAAAACCGCGCCATGGTCTACGATCCGAAACGCGATTTGATCTTGCTTGTTTTGGGAGCCGGGGGCGACACGGGAAAGGCTTCAGTCTTCGCCCTACGTTACCGTAACAAAATCGCCAAATGAATTTTACAATGCGCTCAAAGGTGAAAATACTTCTTCATGTGCTTTCGTTGCCCATACTGGCAGCCGCTGCGTCAGGACCTGTCAAAGGGCCGCTGGTTGTGAGCGACCGATGGCCGGAATGCACCAAGCTGACCACCTGGGTCCAGGACGTAATGCGTTTGGAACGCGTTGAAAACGCCTCTGAAACCACTCAGGGCAAAGTGCTGTTTCGCTGGCTGCGTCTGTTTTCACGCATGGCTACGGGCGGGATGATTCAAGCCTTCGAAGGGGAATACGGAGCTGAAAAGTCCGTCATGGACGCACACAAGCAACTGTTCGTATACGGATGGGGCTTCTGTGATACAACCAGCCGTTTAGCCGAAGCGATCTGGGATGAGTACAAACAGGACCCCAACGCAGCCCAGAGAGTCTGCGTGCAGCACGACAACGGCGGATTTCATACCATGTACAGGCTGCGCATGGATGGGCGATACGGAGCTTTCGATCCTCGCTACGGTTACTACCTTATTGAGAAGGACTCACCCGATGCGAGGGTACTGGACTGGGACGAAGTAGGGGTTGACGAAAACATACTGAAAAACAAAGGATACAAATACCGCAGCGGCCCCTTCTTCGAATATTTTGGCATCGAATGGGAGCGGGCTTTCCTAATTAAACCGGCTTTCTTCGTGTCTGAAAAAGAATGGAGGAATGCTGGCAGCCCGGTGGAATGCGTATTCGCCAATCCGATGTACCGCATGGGTACCCGGTACCATGACATGGACTTTCAATTGCCAAAGGGCATGACTATCGAGAGGTACTGGGACAACAGCGCGCGCAAATTTTATATCCCAGCGGGTAAGCATACCCAGAAGGAAGAGCCTTTCCGGCCTTCAGGGCGATTCTACCGCGTCACAGAGACCATGTTCGACGGTAACTGGCCGAAGTATGATCCTAACTACCAGAAGTGTAAGCCATATCTTGTCACTGTGCCGGTAAACGAAGGCTACAACAAGGAAGTCAGTGGTGGCCGTACAATCGGACAGGCGTGGGGGCGCCTAACCTACTATCCTGATTTGCGAGATCCTGTCATGCCTGAGATCCTCACACCGGATTCGACTTTTGTGCACGCCGCAAGTGCGCCATTTATGAGGGCTCCGGGCAAGGAAGCAGCACAGGCGACCTTCGATTTTTACAGCCCATACGTGCTTGTAGATGCCAATCTCACTGGAGAGCTGGCTGGTACGGCAAGCGATGACCTAAAGCTGGAAGTCCGAACTCTTCAAGCCAAGACACTCAACGAATCTCAGCCAGACATCTGGTCTCGCTGGCAACTGGTGCATAAAGGTCCTGGACGGTTTTCTATACCTCTTGGTCGGGAAGTGTTTAACGGACGAGATGTTTCCGTGCACGGAACTTATCGATTCCAGTTCCGTATTTCTACGGGCCCCAATCGTGAACGTTCAGCGCCTGCTGGGCTGAGTGCTTTGCGTCTTGTGGCGTATTTCGAAAACGGAATCATGTCGATTCCACAGATTTTTGAGGGCCGTAACACAATTCACTTTAAAGTTCGTGATGCGTCATTGCTTCGCGGGCCTGTGACCATAGTGTACCGTTATCGTACAAATAAGGGGCCCGCTCAGCACCGGCATGTACTTCATCCCCATGATTTCCGCGACAATGTGGCCATTTACCAGCTGAGGGCGCCGGGCCTGATCCGGTGTGATTCGCTTTCAATCTCTTATTGAGGATCAGGCCTCGCGAGTTCGTGCTGATGGGGAAACTGATGACTTTTTGGTGCGGCTCAATGTAATGTCCAGACCGTGCTGGTAGCCGGGTTTTTTCTTCAGTAGTCTCCATGCCCCCATCTCCATGTAGGTTTCCACCCGCCGTCGGCCCGAGGCGGAAAGGTGCCTTTCTCACCGTCACTGGCGAGCAGATTACAGATCCCCACTCAGTTGGCCCAAAATGGCGTAAGGGAAATGCCGCGAGTTCGACTGTTCAATATTATGGGGATAGCGGTTCACTCTGCCGAAAACAAGCGGCTGAAAGGAAGAGTACAGGCGCCGATGATGGACGCCTCTCCTTGTAGAGAGGAAGGCCTCACGATTAAGTTATAGAAATTGAGAAACTCACTGCTCTCAGGGAATTGGGCCCGCATCGCCGGCAGCACCAAAGGCCAGGCATCCGTGATGGCTCCGTCAAGGACCACCATCTCAGCATCTAGAGCCCAAACCGCATTGGCGATACCGATCCCTAGATAACGAGCCGTTTCCAGAATAGTTTCCCGGGCGGCGGCATCCCCCCCGAGCGCGAGGTGACAGATTCTCCTCACCTGTTCGGCCGTACTGACGCTACCACTTCTTATTTCTTCATTTGCGAGCCGGTTGTAGCGGGCAATGATAGCCAAATCCGAAGCCAGCATCTCCAAACAGCCGGGGCGATCGTGCCGCATCGTTCCTTCAGAATCAGAGATAACCATTTGTCCTAATTCCCCGGCAGCCATCCTCGGACCACGGTATAGCTTCCCGTCCAGGATGATCCCCATTCCGACACCCTCGTCCACTTTTACAAACAGTAAGCAACGACTGTTTTGCATTTCCGTAAGCCCGTAGTCGTGTTCGGCTTGGGCTGCCGCCCGGACGTTATTCTCTACATAAACCGGACGCCCCAAAAGCTCTGAAAGTAGCTGCTTTACTCCGACCCGCACCCAACTCGGGTCATTGCCCAGTTCAGCTACGCCAGTCTCACTGTTGACCAGCCCGCGCACAGCCACACCCACGGCCTCAGGAAAACCATCAGCCGGGGAAGCACTCAGTTCTTCCACCTGCTCGGAAATCAGTTTCAAGGCTTTTTCCGGCGAGGGCGGAGTTCGAAAACGCCGAGTTGCAAGGATCCGACCTGTGATCGTACCAAGAGAAATCCGCGTCTCCCAGTTTTGGATATCCACTCCCACAGCCTGAAACCGGGCCTCATTCAACTGTAACCGGATGGCGGGGCGGCCCCCGGTGGCCTCCTCCCCGCCTTCAGCCACCACCAAACCCTCATGGAGCAGTCTGGCGACAATTCGCGACACCGCCGCCTCGGAAAGCCCCGTGCGGCGCGCCAATTCCGCGCGAGAAAGGTACTTGTAACGTCTGAGTAACTGCAAAACGGTCGCGCGATTTGTGGCCCGAACATGTGGAACCCGCATGATTGGGCGCCGTATGGGTACTACGTTAGCCACAGCTTCATTCAGGCGAGGCGTAGGTATCTTCCTCCTAGTAAAAAACCGTTCCGCGCTATTTTAGGAAAACCACAAAATTGAATCAATACCATATTTTTGGGTTTGTAGTTAGCCCACGCAACAATGCAGGCGGTCTTGCATCAAGGGAACTAACGAAATCTTAGGCTTCCTAGTGCCGGCAGCCATTCAACTTAGAGCTACACAGAAATGGATGCAGTTTAATCTAAAAATGTGCAATGTTTCGTTTTTTTATTGACTCCCCGACCCTCTTAAACTAAAATACCACTTGGAAGAAAGCACCTTGTTTGAAGGAATACGATCTCAATGAACAAAGGGGTTAGTTTTTGCGCAAAAGGCGCGATTCGCATGTGCACGTTACTCATGTGCACACTCTTAGTCTGCGCAGGTTGGTCTTTACGCGCACAGACCGGAAATGGAGTAGTTCAAGGCACGGTGTTGGACGCCACAAAGGCGGCCATCCCGGGGGCTAAAGTATCCTTGAAAAACACAGCCACCGGTGTCATTCGTTCTACGGAGACAACCGGCGTCGGCGTTTATTATTTCGGTTCCGTCACACCTGGGAGTTACACCCTTGCCGTTGAGGCGTCGGGGTTCAAGAGGTGGGAGGGAACTTTAACCGTAGTGGCGGGGCAAACTGTTGAGATCAACCCGACCATGCAGGTAGGCAACCTCGAATCAACCGTCGAAGTGACCGGAGCCGCTCCTGTCGTGACCACACAGGGCATGCAGGTTGCCGATATTAAAGACGCACTGCAAATCCACCTGCTTCCCCTTAATGGAAGGGCGGTTACCAATCTGTTCGATTTGACGCCCGGAGTGGAGGGCGGAGGCAACCCACGTACGAACGGAATGAAAGTTGGCTCCACAGAAATGCTACTCGACGGAATCTCGCTGGTAGATCGTTTCGGCGGTGGCATGTCTAGGGTCCAACCCGGATTGGATACGATTCAGGAGTACCGCGTAGAGACCGCAGGGTCAAGCGCACAGTACTCGCGTCCGGCCACGGTCTCTCTTGTGACCAAAAGCGGGACCAACGAGTTTCACGGCGCCGCGTTTGAAACATTCCGCAACAATTTCGGTGGCCTGAGGGCGCGGCAGCGGCAAGATCTTCCCACGCCTGGCCAGACCTTTAAGCAGGCTCAGTATATTCGCAACGAATACGGCATTTCCGCGGGCGGCCCAGTGATTAAAAACAAAACCTTCTGGTTTTTTGCCTATGAAGCCAGCCGGTTGCGTCAGGGTAATTTCGCCAGAACATCGACGCCCACGGCGGCAATGTGGGATGGCGACTTCAGCAACGCCATTACAGAAAATAGTATCCCCATCATCCTTTACGATCCGTTGTCCACTAAAGCGGACGGGACCCGGCAGCCTTTTGCAGGCAACAAGATTCCAACCGGCCGTATCAGCGCCATTTCACGGACGATGCAAAGCATCACGCCCCTACCCACCAGCAACGGAAATCCTTGGATCGAACCCAATTTCCAAACGTATTACCCCAACCAGAATGATACCGATACTTTCACCATTAAAGGTGACCACTATTTTTCAGAGCACGACAATATCTCCGGACGGTTTACGAGAGCAGAAAGGTCCAGCAAGGTTTTCGGCGGCGTGTACGGTTACCCAGTTCCAGGTTGCACCAACTGCGGTGGCAGTAGCGTGCAATATGCCATGGTTTATTCGAGCATGGTGCGGTGGAATCATGTATTTTCACCCACTTTCCTCAACGAACTGCAACTTTCTAACCATAGGTCCCCGAAAGATTCCGGGACGCTGGGCAACAACGTAAACTGGGCCGACAAGCTGGGATTACCAAACCCATTCGGCGTCACCGGTTGGCCGACTATCAGCATTTCGGATCCTTTTCTCTACTACGGATGGGACGGCGACAATCGCAAAAACGAGAACCTGACGGCATTCCAAATTGACGACAATGTCACCTGGATCAAGGGCAAGCACACTGTGAAGTTCGGTTTTAAAGGACGTCAGGAGTATAACAACATTCGTGAATTGCAGCAGGCCCAAGGCTCACACAGCTTCTATAATGACTGGACCGCTTTGTACGATCCGGCAAATGAGGACTTTGCGCCCTACACCGGCTCGGGCCTTGCCAGTCTGGAGCTCGGTTTGCCCACATATTTGTCAAACCAGTACAACCGCGGCTACTTTTACTTTAGGCAAAAGGAGATTGGTCTCTACATCCAAGACACCTGGAAATTAACGCCCCGTGTCACACTGGATTTGGGGCTTCGCTGGGATAAGTGGACACCGTACACCGAAAAATATAACCGGCTTGTGAACGTCGACCTGAAAACTTACGCCAACACGTTCCAGGTAGTAACCCCGGACAGCGTCAAGATGGAAAGCCTTCCTGGCGTCCCACCGGCAGTGTTAGAGTCATGGCGCCTTAGAGGCTTGACCTGGGTGACAGCGGATTCCATCGGTTTTCCCAGCCACTTGCTACCCGCGGATAACAATAACTTTGGGCCTCGTCTCGGCGTAGCCATTCGGCTCACAAATAAATGGGTGCTGCGTAGCGGTTATGGAAGGTATTTCTGGACAATGCCGCTGTCGCAGATCTTGCAGACTTCCCGCACAAACCCTCCATTAAATCTCAGATTTCAGAACAACCTCAGCAATCGTAATGGTGCGCAAGATTTTTACGCTCTCACCAGTATCCCCGCAGCCAACGATTACGTGGGCAAAGCAACCGTGGATATTACCACCATCCAGGGCATTAGCTCCCGCTCCCAGTCTATGATGGCCTGGGATGTACGCGACTGGAAAGACGATCAGGCGGACGAGTGGACTCTAACCCTGGAACGCGAATTGATGAAGGACACAGCGCTACGGTTGAGTTATATCGGCAACCACGGAAGCAACCTGGAGCAGCGATTCGATATCAATAACCCCACTTCCCAGTACAACTATCAGATGCTCACAGGCCTGGCCGCCAGTTCTGGTAATCCTGACACAAGGCGCATCAATCCAAACTGGAACTTCTCTGCAGCAAACCACACAGGCTATTCCAACACGCACTCGTTCCAGGCTGAGGTGGAGCGCCGCTACTCGAACGGCCTGGCATTCCAGTGGTTCTACACATACACGCATTCCCTCACCACTACTGACGCAGGCGGCTTTACCAGCGGTAACGGCAGTGTGAACGCCGTCGGCACTGGCGTCTTCAGTGTTCCAAACAACAACGAAATCCTTGGCAACCCCAATCTGACTTATGATCAGCGGTTGCGTTTGGGCTACTTTAATTCCGGCAACGTCCCCGCGCACCGCATACGGTGGAACGGCATTTGGGACCTGCCCTTTGGCAAGGGCAAGCGTTTTGCTTCCAGCGCCGCCGGCATGCTGAATCAGGTCATCGGCGGCTGGCAGATCGCGTTCATCGGCGTTTGGGGGAGTGGAAATTGGATGGGCGTCTCGAGCGGGCTGTATATGTTCGGCGACCCCACATTAAGCGCCGATCAGCGATTAACTATGAACATCTTCGGACGCAAGCAGCGGTTATGGTTCCGTGGTGATTTTGACCCGACGCTGGCGACCGGCGTGGATCAGAATGCCCTCCAGAAATTAGTCCCTGCAGATCGTTCCCAGCGAGTGCTGAGGCCTGTGGGCGCGGACTTCACCAACAGAGTTGCGCAGGTCTTGGCTGATGGGACTGTAAGGCTGACCACAATAACGGATAACGTCAACTGGAACGCGCGCAACTTCTTCCGCGGTCCGGGAGCGTGGAACGAAGACCTTTCGGTATTTAAAAATTTCCAGATTTCCGAAAGACTGAAGCTTCGCTTCACCGGTGACTTCTTCAACGCGTTCAACCATCCCAACGACGTAAACCCCAGCGGATCAACAGGGCTGCAAGACCTCAGCATTCAGGCCAACGATCCGCGCATCATTCAATTCTCGCTTCGCTTGGAGTGGTGATTAGTTGTTAGCTCAGGGGGCTGGCACAGGACCAGCCCCTTTTTTGTTGTGCACCTCCTCCCGGCGGCTATACTAGAAGTTCAGCTTGCCGATGCCGTTACCGAGACATTCACACCGCAGCCTCAATCATCTAGCCGCCTGTTGCCTGCTGCTTTGTTCGGTAGCCTGCCGCCGTGCTGCTCCGCCAGGGGCGGGTGGCTCGGCATATACCCCCTACCGCTTTGACGACAATCTTACTGCCGCGACCGTTGTTGCGCCGAAAGTTCCCTCCTCCGCCCGAATGGGGGAACCTGTCGTTTGGCGTTTTGCCGACAAGAAGATTACTTGGGACATCGTCCGAGGACGGATGGGTTTCAAGAACACGGGGGAACTGGTGGTTAAAGGGGAAGGCAGCACGCCCGTGATTGTCTCTCCCAGCCAGCCTCCCATCGACTGGAGTCGCTACGAGAGCTTACTGATTCGCATGATTCATGAGCAGGGGCAGGAAATCAAGATTAAACTGGGAGACCTCGAGCTGCGCCAAAAGCTTGGCCCTCCCATGCAGTATCAGGTCTACCGGTTCGATCTGGGGCAAGTAAAGGCCAGTTTCAGCCGCCCACTTGCCATTATGCCTACAGACAGCTTGTTCGCACCAGTGGCCATCGATTTTATCGAACTTGTCCCACGAAAAACCAGTTTCCCGGAGCCTGTAGGCAGGCGCGTCATCGGCAAGCAGGAAGAGTACCGAAACGCGATTTACACCCATGCGCCTTCCACTATAACTTACGAAGTCCCTGTTCCCACCAATGCACGTCTCCACGTAGGCTTGGGCATCATGGAGCGAGCCAAGCCGGTGGTCTTCCGTATTCTTGCGGGCTCCTCCAGTACAGAACTTTTTTCCAGGACAGTTGACGACCCAGACACATGGCAGGATGTCGCTTTGGACCTGTCCCCTTTTGCGGGTACCACAACCAAACTGGTTTTTGAGACTCACTCAGACTCTGAAGGCGCCATCGGGCTTTGGGCCAATCCCGTGCTCACAACCACCGGCCCAAAACGGAGAATGAACGTGCTGCTCTATGTCGTCTGCACTCTCCGTCCGGATCACACCAGTCTCTACGGTTACTCACGCGACACAACACCATTCTTGAGGAAATACGGAGTAACAGGAATAGTCTTCGAAGACTGCCAGGCACAGGCGACCTGGACGAAACCTTCGATGAGTTCATTGATGACGTCGCTGTACTCCTATGACCATGGGCTGATCAAGGATACAGACACCATTCCTAAAGGCGCCCGTACGCTGGCTGAGCGCCTTCGTACCGCTGGTTTTGTGACTGCCGGCATGGCTGCTAACCCGTTTGCCGGACGTGTCAGCGGGTTGGATCGTGGCTTTGATTATATGTACGAGTATCCGGCGATTTTCCGCCACAGGCGCGAAGAGCAAGATCGCGGAACGGACTCGGAAGCTCTCAATCGAGTTGCTTTCCCGTGGCTAGAAAATCACCGTGACGAACCGTTTTTCCTGTTCATTCTCTCCACGGACCCGCACGCGCCGTACAGACCTCCGGCTAAATACGAGTCCCTGTTCGCCAACCCGGCCGAGACCCCTGCATTTGATCACGACTACAAAAGATTGCGTGAGTTTCGGGGTTACGGGGGCGGCGCCACGGTCAGCCGCGCCGAGTGTCTGGCCAAGGGCATAGATCCAGACCTCTATTTACGTCGGGCGATCGACCGCTATGACGGAGAGATCGCTCACAACGACGAGAGCATCGCGCAAATTATCCAGAAGCTGAAAGACCTCAGGATCCTCGAAAACACCCTAGTGATTATCGCCTCGGACCATGGCGAGGAGTTTTGGGAACACGGATGGAGCGGTCATGGCCATACTCTTTACGCCGAGTTGACCCACGCGATGCTGCTGGTGGTGAACGCGAAATTGTTCCCAGGTCCCAAGCGTGTGACCGAACCGGTGCAGTTGATAGACTTGATGCCAACCATTCTGGAGGTCACCGACATCAAGAACGACGGTATTATCCAGGGACAAAGCCTTGTACCTCTCCTCAAGGGGATGCGGTTTGAAAGAAAAGGCTCCGTGATGACGTCAAAATTCGCACATTTCGGCGCTCACCTCGGCGGCATACCCGATAACCTCACGGACGCCTTTGCATACATCGATCGCGACTGGAAGCTCATTTATCGGGACCAAGCACGGAAGGCAGGCCTCAAAGAGGTCGAGTTATACGACCGGCGCGTCGACAGAACCGATGCTCGCGACCTTGCAGCACAATACCCCCAGGAGGCGCAACGTCTAAAAGCTGAAGTGATTCACTGGATCGAACAACAAAAGCCCATCAAGAAGCTTCTGGGACCCGGCGGTGAATCTACGCTTGACACACAGACTCTGGAACGCCTACGTAGCTTAGGGTACATAGGCGGTAGAAGTCCAAAATAGCGTACACTGTCAGTCTGAATCGATCCCGAACTACGAGGCGATGCTTTGTGCCAAAAACACTCTGTTTGATTATTCTATTGCTTCCCGCCGTGGTTGCCCAACCGCAGGTTCCTACTCCTCTATGGAGCCGCGGTTATTCGATAATACCTGCGCCTAAGAACGTCACGCTCGGTCGAGACGATCTCGCTCTTGATACAAGCTGGGTCGTGGATACCGGCAAGCGCGGCAGTGCCGAAATCGCGGTTCGCAGTCTGCTGCGCGGATTTAGGGACTTTCACGCTCTTGAGCTGAGAACCGCTTCTGGCGGAAATTCCGTAATTCGGCTAGCCGTCGTTCCAGGCAGCGTAGTTACCCACGCTGGCGCGGAGATCGACCGGCAGGCATATCGCATCCGGCTTGCTCCCCAACGGATCGAAATCACCGGCAATACCGACACAGGCCTATTTTACGGAGTTCAGTCTCTCATACAGCTTGCCAGACGCGATGCCCATGGCAAGCTGGTTGTCCCCGAGGGTGAGATTGAAGACTGGCCCACGTTTCCTCTGCGTTTTTTGCACTGGGATACCAAGCACCACCAAGATCGCATGGACACTCTGAAGCGATACCTGGATTGGGCTGCCCTGCTCAAAGTAAACATGATTGGTTTTGAGCTGGAGGACAAGTTCGAGTACCCATCCTATCCGATCATCGGCGCTCCAGGAGCTTTCACTACCCAACAGCTTCAGGAAATCGTGGATTACGGTCTTGAGCGCCATATTCAGGTGGTGCCACAAATCCAATCACCTGCTCACATGGCTTACGTTCTCAAGCATCCTGAATTCAGTCAGCTACGCTCTGACGGCAATAATTACCAGGCATGCCTTTGTGACGAGCGGACTTACAAATTGATCTTTTCAATGTACGACGACGTAATCCGGGCTACGAAAGGCGTTGACTACTTTTTCGTGTCGACCGACGAAGTCTATTATGCAGGCATCGACAAAAGGTGCGGGAAACCTTACAACCCTGTGAACCGTAGCCTCATGTGGGTGGAGTTCGTACAAAGGGCACACAATTTTCTTTCCAAGAGGGGCCGGAAGATGCTCATCTGGGGTGAGTATCCGCTTCTTGCTGAGCACGTCAACTTGTTACCGCCGGATATCGTTAACGGCGTGAGTAGCCCGGAATACTTGGCCACCGAAAACAAGCTTGGCATCCGGCAGCTCATCTACAATTCCATGCAAGGTGCTGAAAGACTTTTCCCCAACCACCTTGCTCTGGAGACGGATTATCTCAACCTGGACGGCGATGAAGGTTTTGCTGAGGGACGTCTGGCGGAAACTTTTCGCAATATCACTTCTGGCGCCGTCCGTCGAAATGGCCGCCCAGTCGGGGTTTACGGGGCAGCCTGGGATGACTCCGGTTTACACGACGAGACGTTCTGGCTAGGCTGGTCCGCGATTGCACAATACGGCTGGAGTGATGGCAGGCCGTCTGTAGATCAACACGTCGCAGAGTTCATGCGGCTGTATTACGGGCCGAAGGTAACAAATATGATCGAGATCTACCGAAACCTGCAAAGACAGGCAAGAGCGTGGCAGGCTACATGGGAGCGGGTGCGTTCCCGCGTACGTGGTCAAGGTTATGCGCACTGGGATGGCCGCAAAGGCGTAGGCGATGCAATCCGCTGGGACCTTGTTTTGGACCCTCCTGCGCTTCCAGCGCTACCGGATCTCAAATTGAAGCCCTCATTTACTGAAAAATACCACCACTTCCTGAACATCGCGCGTGCTCGCACGTTAGAAAATGACCAGCTTTCCCTCGCACTCCAGTCTAATATGAGACTTGCGAGCCGGAACCGTTACAACCTGGAAGTATTGCTAGCGATTAACAAGTTTATAGGGCACCACTGGCAACTGTTGGAAGGATTGGCCTCTGCTGAACAGTCCCTCGAGGAGGCCCAAGCTGCTTCGGCCAAGCAGAATCACGCCGTGGCGGTGGGTGAGCTCGTAGCTGCTTACGCCAAAATCGACGCCCTGGTGAAGGAGGGCGAGAAGACATTTCAGGAACTTGTCGCCGTGTATGAAAAAAGCCGCTATCCAAAGGGGCAATCTGTTGGTGGCCGGAGCTTCGTTCACATAATGGACGACACCAAAGATCATTGGGCGGACCGCACTGCGGATATGGGCTTTATGATGCAGCCTGAGCGCGAAATAGGACTTGACGCCTACCTGAAGGATTTGCGGAAGATTTTAGAAACTTATGCTCAGCAGCATAGCGTACCTGTTGATAGGCTTGGCGAAGTCAGGTTGGAAGATTAGAGTTAGAGAACCGTTATGTTTGGTGTTCTTTCAGAAAGGGCCATTATGAAACTTCTTTCCGTAGCTGCTACCGTAGCACTAGTTGCTACGGCGGCATGGGGGCAGTCCACTGAGCAACTCAATTTTTACTCGACCTTGAACGACGGTCGGCAAGCACGCCGTATGCTCACCACCTATTTGCATCAAAAAGCGGACAGAATTTTCCAAATGCGGCGCCGTAAGATCGCCGGTTTTTCCAGCGCAGAGGACGTTAGAGAGCGTAAACAATATCTCCGCGAGGCAACAATCCGTGATATCGGCGGCTTTCCCGAGCGTACTCCGCTGAATGCTCGTGTCGTGGGTGTGCTGGATCGCGGAGACTATAGAGTCGAGAAGATCATTTTTGAAAGTCAGCCTCGGTTCTATGTCACTGCGAACCTTTACGTGCCCCAAAAGGGGCAGCCACCCTATCCGGCGATCCTGTTCCCTCTGGGACACGAAGCGGGAGCAAAAACTAACCCAATCTGGCAACACCTGTTGGTTTCCTTTGCCAAAAAGGGGTTTGTCGCGCTGGCATGGGACCCGGTTGGGCAGGGTGAGCGCGTCCAGATTTACGACACAGACTTTGAGAGGTCCAAGCTGGTTCAGTCTACCACCGAGCACACGGTTGTAGGAATTCAATGTCTGCTGGTAGGAGATAGCTTGGCCCGCTATACAATTTGGGACGGCATCCGGGCTCTCGATTATTTAACCTCACGTCCCGAGGTCGACCCAAAGCGGATCGGTTGCACTGGAAATAGCGGTGGCGGAACCCACACGGCGTATCTCTCAGCACTCGATGATCGCATTCAAGTTGCAGCGCCCTCCTGTTACATCACCTCCTGGGAGCGGCTGTTAGACACGATAGGCCCTCAGGACGCGGAGCAGTGCCTGCCGCCGTGGCTGGCCCAAGGGCTTGACCACCCCGATTACATTTATGCCTTCGCGCCGAAGCCGTTCCTCATTCTTTCGGCGATTCGGGATTTCTTTCCAATTTACGGAGCGCGTTCCACCTTTCAAGAGGCGAAACAGGTTTATCAGATGCTTGGCGTGCCAGAAAAGCTAAGCATGGTGGAAGCCGACGACGGTCACGGTTACAGTTTGCCAAGGAGGTTGGCCTCCTATCGCTGGTTCAGCCGGTGGCTCAAAGGAGTAGAAGACACCCAGGGCGAACCGGAGTTAACTATTGCTTCTCCCGAAGAGCTGCAATGCACCACAACCGGCCAAGTAATTACCTCACTCGGTGGGGAGACGGTCCAAACACTCAACCGTAAAAGGATGGAAGAGTTTCGGCGCACCGCGAAACCTGCATCGCTTGAGCAGGTGCGTTCGCTGGTTGGCTTTGAACAGCGCGAGCAGCCGTTGAAAGTAGATCCCTTCGGCACAATACTGCGTAATGGATATCGGATCGAAAAAATCGTCTACGAAAGCGAGCCGGGTATCCGTGTGCCTGCGCTTCTTTATGTGCCGGAAAAGCCGGGTAAAAAGCCAGCCGCCGTATTCGTAGACGGCCAGGGAAAAGCAGCCGCCGACGCGGATGCCGGCCAACTGGCCCGAGCAGGAGTTACCGTGCTTTCCATTGACGCCAGAGGGCTTGGCGAAACGCGCCTGACTTCCGGAGAAGACGGAGGCGGCTGGGCGCGATATTTCGGAGATTATGAGAACGCAATGACCGCATTGTTGTTGGGCAAGCCGCTGGTCGCCATGAGAGCCGAGGATGTAACCAGCGCTGTTGGTCTTCTTGCTGGGCGGAGTGACGTAGCGAGTGACCAGATTTCCGTCATCGGCAGAGGGCTTGGCGCGGTCCCCTCTCTCTACGCCGCTGCCTTTGATACACGGATCCGAAAGGTTGCCCTGGATCAAATGCTTGTCTCTTACCAATCGGTGGTAAACGGCACAATTCACTGGCAGGTATTCGAAAACATTGTGCAGGGCGCACTGCGCCACTATGACCTGCCTGATCTTGCAAGCTGGGTGGCACCCCGCGCCGTCTGGATAGTAGACGCTGTGGATCCAGTTGGACAAGTCATCAGTTTGGCTGAAGTCAACAAACAGTACACGCGGGCAGCCGCGCGCGGTCATCTGCGCATTTTACGCCGTAATCCTGAGCAGACAATTGCAACGCTTCTTGAAGACTTGTTCCGTTAAACCGGTCCGGAGCGCTGGTGTGCGCAAACCACGATCGAAACCATGAGAAGTGAGGCGAGGCGTCGACCTCGCTGTGATTGCGCAAGCCCGCGCTCAGAGCCGAGCAAAATCTTTGCTTGTAGGGAGAGCAAGCCTCATAAGCTCCGCTCAAGGTTCAATGCGGGTCCCAAGAACCTTCAGCAACTGCGCCAGCCATGCCGGATGAGCAGGCCACGCCGGCGCTGTGATAAGAGTGTCGCTGGTGTGCGCCTGGTCCATAGGAAGTTCAACGTATGTGCCGCCTGCACGGCGGACCTCCGGCGCTACAGCAGGATAACAACTGCAGGATTTCCCCTCGAGGACTCCGGCTGCCGCCAATACTTGCGCCCCATGACAGATAGCTGCAATGGGCTTACCAGCGCCAGCAAAGTGCCGCACAATTTCAACAACGCGCGGGTTCAACCGAATGTATTCCGGCGCCCGCCCGCCGGGGATCACCAGCGCATCATAGTCCTCTGCTCGAATGTCAGCGAAAGTAGCATTCAGAGTAAAGTTATGGCCTCGTTTTTCGCTGTAGGTCTGATCGCCTTCGAAGTCGTGGATTGCGGTACGCACAACCTCTCCAGCACTCTTGCCTGGGCACACCGCATGGACGGTGTGACCGACCATTAGCAGAACCTGGAAAGGCACCATTACCTCATAATCTTCTACATAATCTCCAACCAGCATGAGCAGTTTCTTAGCGCTCATAAGCACAACTCCTCCTCGAAAATTATGGTCTCGCAAACAACCCGAATAGCAACTGTAACGAGCTAAAAGCGGTCCTCAAGGTGCGTTGATTCCTTCTCGTCTGCGTTTGATAATCGAATTTATGCATCTGAAACTGCCTCTTGCTGCTATTACTGACGAGTTTTCAGCCGATGTGGAAGCGGCCGCCAGCGTCATGGCGAAAATCGGGATGACGGGGGCGGAGCTTCGGGTTGCGTGGGGAACCAATGTTATGGATCTCAGCGATGCCGAGCTCGACCGCATCAGACACATTTTCGATTCCAAGGGTTTGCAAACCATTTCCATTGCCTCACCGCTGCTGAAATGTGTTTTACCTGATGCGCCGTCTGTCGACGACCGGTTTCAACATGACATCTTCGGTTCCAAACATACCTACGAAGATCAGCCCCGGTTGACACAGCGTGCGTTCCAAATCGCCAAGCTCATGGGAGCAAAGATCATCCGGGTCTTCTCATTTTGGCGCACGGTGGAACCCCAGAAATGCCTTAACCGCGTGGTTGAGGCCTTGCTGAACCTCGCAAAGCAGGCAGAGACTGAAGGCCTATTGATAGCAGTGGAAAACGAACACGCCTGCAATGTGGCTACGGCTACTGAGGCGGCGGCACTACTGAAAGCAGCTGATCACCCCAACCTGAAACTCGTCTGGGATCCAGCGAACGCTTTGGTGGCCGGTGAGAATCCTTTCCCTCACGGGTACCGGTTGTTACCGCCGGGACGTATCGCTCACGTGCACGCCAAAGACTGCCACATAAGAGATGGCAAACCGCAATGGGGCCCAGTAGGCACATGTGCCGTGGACTGGAAAGGTCAGATCGAATCGCTGCTGCGGGATGGCTACCGCGGTTACATCAGTCTGGAGACACATTGGCCCGGACCCGATGGGGACAAGATGCTTGCCAGTACAATTTGTGGCTGGAACCTGAAACACTTACTTATGGCCTAAGGCGGGCTAGGCGCCCGCCTTAATCCAGTTCCTGCGCTCGATAATCGTCCGGGGTTCGTAAGTTCTGCCCTGCGCCAGTCGTCTCTCCTCCCGGCGCGCCGCCCAAAGCAGCAGCGGACCTGCAAGACCCCCAGCCAGCTTCACCAGAAGGCCGAATTCTGTTTGTAGTTCGCGGCGAAGAGCCCGGATTTTCTCAGCCACACACCTATTGGTGGCCCGAAGCTGGCGCTCCATCGCCCATAGCACCGCTGATGAAGCGATCCTGAGCTGTCTAGCCTCCCAACGGAAGCGTTCACGGACCCGTGCCTCAGGGTAGTCTTTGTATCGCTGCCAGCCTTCCAACGTGGTTTTCCAAATACGATACAAACTGGGCCCGTTTTTCTCGAAATCACGCCAAAATGCCCAATCGAGAAATTTCTTGGATTCATCCCGCGTGATAGCAGGGTGCTTGAAGTTAAACTTGTACTGTCCGTGAATGTCTGCCAGATCGACGTCCAGCAGGCGTCCCTGCGCTGACATTTCTTGGTACAGAGGCGTCCCCGGAACCGGCGTGTAAAGCATGAACTGATGGAAGTCTGTCTCGTGGGAAATGGCGTACTCGATTTCGTCTCTTATATTCTGCGGGGTGTGGTGCTCCAGCCCGATGATAGTAGACCCTAACAGTTTAATGCCGTGGGAGCGTAATTCTTTCGCCAGCCTGCGTGTATCCATACCTTTAAGCTTCGAGTAGTTAGACCGCGGCGACTCAAGCCCCATCCAGATCCACGAGACACCAAGCTCCACCAGCTCCTTCATAGAATACTTTGCTATCGCGTTGGCAGAAGAAAAGACGTAAAACGCCCAGCTCTTGTTGCCTTCTGTCATTCTCGCGAGCAACTGTAGTGCCCGGTCTCTCTGCAACAAAAAGTTTTCGTCCATGATGAAGAACGACCGCACCTTCATCTCTGACTCCATCTCACACATCAGGCGGTACAGTTCATCCCCAGTTTCATAGAAGTTTAAAAAATGCCCCTTGCCCCCAAAGAATGCCGACGTTGTACAAAAGTTGCAACCCATCGGGCAACCAACGGAAGGGATCACCGTAGCCGCTGTGGACCCTTGTGTTTGTGGAATTGGAAGGCCCATGAGTCGAGCACCGAACGCGGAAACGATGCGGGGGTGCACAATCGGCGCCGAGGGATCTTCGCCCAAATACCGCCGCATCCATGAAATGCCGTCACCACGAACAATATGGTCAGCATCAAGGAGTTCTTCGAGCCCCGGAATCGCCGCCACATGCCCGCCAACCACTATCGTGGAGTAAGGAGAAACACGGCGAATGATCCGGCACATTTCTCTTACCTTGTGAACGTTCACGATGATGGAGGAAATCCCCACGATGTCGTAATGGTTGCGTGTTAGCTCCTTCTCGAACGTCTCCTTTGTGGGAAAGTCCAGCACTGTGCAGGGCGCCTGTATGTTTTGCTGAATCATCATGATTCCCCAGGAGCGGTGAAACATGCGTGGGGAGAAGGCGCCCTGCGCCCGTGTCACCTGGTTGTGGTAAAGCTCCATCGGATTGATGGCGCGGCTGCCAAATTCGTTGTCTTGCGCGTAAGGCCCAAATACCGAGGACAACAAGATCCTTGCTTGCGAGCCCTTTGGATGCTGATTCACGTGTGTAGGAGACCCCTCTAACGGTTATTAGACCGAGATCTATTATACCGCCGCCGGTTAGTGGGCGGGAACTACAACAATCAGGAAGGCGGACGAAAGGCGGTCGCCGACGCGAACTTCCAATGGGACCGACGTCCCGGCAGGGACAGTCGAGGACAACGTGAACTGGATAAGCTGAACGTCCGGGTCTATGTCCGACGGAATAATGCCTGCCGGGACGTGGTCCACACCCCCAACCGTAATCCGAAGTTGGGAAACTAGCACATCAATACCTGGGGCAGACAAACCGCTTACCTTCACAATTAGCGTTTGCCCAAGCGCAGCCGGGTGACTCGCGTCCACTGCCACACCAGGCGCCGAGTAAACAGCCAACACAATGGGCGGAGGAGGGTCGATCTGAACGACGACCGGAAGAGACGTCCTAGAGCCCGCTACTACACGCAATACCGCAGGACCGGTGCCAACATCAGGCGGAATGGTAAATAAGATACCATCCGGAGAAATGGAGATTGCAATCGCTGGTTCATCGTTCAACGTGATGCTTAGGCTCACTAGAGAATCGACTGGGATGTTGACACGCAAAACCGCTTGCCCACCAGCATAAACGCTGGGCAAGTTTGTTATGGGGTTCAAAAGCCTAGGATCAACTACAAGACCAGCCGGGTTGGCGGGCTGCGTCTGGAGGGCACAAGGTAGGGACAAAACTTCGAAGCCAGTCACCACAGTCAGCTCCGCCACAGTCGGCGCGGCTGTGGGCGCTACGCGCACATCAGCCAGCAAACGCGTCGGGCTCAGAACCCAAACCCGGCGAACCAGAATGTCGCTCGTACCGAATCCAACCACTGTTTCACCTTGCACAAAATGGGTGTTGGCGCCAGTGATCTCTACCATGGCTTCGGAACCGGCTGGCAAAGAACCCGGGTTGATATGGATTGAACCTGACACTCCGAAATCGTAGATATAGGTTGGCGGCGCGAGAGCATCAACAAACAGCGAGTCTTGCCCATCGGGATCCAGAGCACTTACGACAGCACGATGAGTCGATGAACCAACAGGTGGAATTACCGTGAGTATCTGATTAGTCGGGTCGAGAGGATCGAAACTGATCACAGGGGCTGGCAAACCATCGAACAGAACTTGAGTGGAAGCTGAAAATCCAGTGCCAATTACTTTCGCCAGATTCCGCCCCTTCTCATCTATAAACGGTTGGACAGAACTGATAGACGGCGGTTGCTTGCGTACCAAATGCAACGCCGCAGGCAAAACATACAAATCGTTGTCAAAGGCGAAGATCAGGTGGCGCGGGCCAGCTGCCGAAAACGGGTTAAACAAAAAGTTGACCTGGAGGAAATCGGGCGCCGGGGGATAGGCTTGCACTCCATCATCGGGCACGGCAAGGGAACCGCCCAAGGGAATCACGCGTAAGCCTGGAGTAGCGGCGCCGTTCATGGTCAGACCCCCACCCGAAGCTACTAGGAAAGGCCGGTTCCCGTTCGTGTTCAGGAATGCGGGCTTAACAGCATACTTGCCTGGGAAACTATAGGTCGTGACTCCGTAAAGTTCCAACGCCCCTCTTGCCTGTACGGCAAAATCTATGCCTTGCCGGACCACCCCAGCAGCAACTGGCAATACTTCGGCCCGTAGAACGTCTTGGGTGCCAGGGTAAAACTCTGTCAGAAACACTGGACCTGGTGGGAAAGCACTCCCACCGGGGCCGACAGGTAAGACTACATCGGCAGGACCCAAACCTTGCTGCAAGGCAGCGGGAAGAGGATGTACATAGACATAATATTGGCCGGGTAATAAACCGCTTAGGCGATAGACGCCATCCGGATCCGTCAGGGCGCTAACCGCCAACCCGCCCGGAGAAATGGCAACCACAGACGCTAGATGCACGCCCGAGCCGTTCATCGTTACACGGCCTGCCAATGTTCCGGTCCGCGTCGCGAACTCCGGCGTTGGATACAACCATGACAGTGCTGCTATATCATCCTGGCTCAAGGGCTCCGAGCGCGTGGTGGAGCGGGTCACTTGCGTGGACATAGCGCCCGACGTCATGCTGTGTTGCAACCCAAGTGTGTGACCCATCTCATGCACCACGGTCGAGAAAAAAGTCTGGCTAAAACTCGGCTGTTCGGAAAGATCCTTTTGGAGAATCAACACCGCCCTTGTAATAGGAACGAAGGGGCTGCCCGGGCTTCCGACAATGTCTCCCTTTACCGTAGGTCCCGCCATGGCAACTACACCGGGTGGAAGCTCATCAAACAATACGTCAATGCCCGGCGTGGAGCGCACAGCTGACCCCGACGACAGGCCACCAAATACCAAGTGGAGAGCTGACGTTTGTATCCCCGACCATATGTCCGCAGCAGCTCTAATCTGGCTGAGTACAGACTCGAAGCTATCGCCGGGAGCCAGTTTGGACGGACCTTGCGCAGCAACAAAGTAGCGAACCATCCCGTCCGGCTGGGCCGTCAAGTCGAACTTTTCTGGCGCTGGGGTGAACGGCCCCGTCGCACTCGTGTAATGAAGGAAGTAATAACCCGGGAATGCACTCCCCGGGAAAAGGAGCAAAGCTACACCCGCCAGCCACAGCTTTCTCCCGTTAGCCATATGGCACTTCCCTCACCTTGCTCGCGCCGGGGCCACCCGGTTCTTCACGCAGCTCCGTAGTTCAACCAGCGGCATACGCAGAGTTTCGTCATAAACTACCCTTCCCGTTTTTGGATCGAGTAGCGTCTCTGTGCTAGCTGCGCGGCAAGCCAGGTATCCGCCCCGTCCGTCGGGTTGGATACGAAACACCCCCTGAGACAATCCCATGATCTGCGTCAACCCGCTTTGCCCGGTCCACAGGAAAAACACGTATTCATCTCCAATGGCGAGTTGGGGCGAGCCGGCGAATGATTGCCTCACGCCCCCCGCCTCCCCGCCAAGGATAACGATCTCGGACGAGGCAGAAACTGTTCCTTTCCACCGTTCCAGCGGCTGAATCGTATAAAAGGTGTAAATAAGAGACCCTCGTAGCTCTGACCGGGTAGCAACAACACGTGCACGGACAATTGCTGTGGACTTGTCAACCATTTCGTCCAGGTTGAGCCGCGACAGGGTGGTAGCATGGAGGGTTACCCATCCGCTAACCAAAGCCACGATCAACCGCGCAACCCGAGTTCTGCGCATAGCATCCAGCCTTTCCCAAGCAGATTGCTTTCCATTTTAACCTGTTGAAAAAACTAGGGGGAAATTAGATGAGGACGGCTATTGTGGGGCAGCTCGACACAGCTTTGTGGCTCGATTGCCCAGAGAAACCCGGCAGAGGCTATACCACAACTCCCTGAAGCGATACGTTGATTTCCGGGCTTTAGCCGTGCAATGTTCGAACAGCGTGCTCAATTTCCTTCCACGCACGCTGAACCCTTGCTGCGCCGTCCCAGGTAATGCGTCGGGCGAGTTTCATGGCTCGGACTCGGGATTTTCACCGGTCCCGCAACCACATCGAAAAACTCCCGTTACCGTGAGGTATTCGATTTTCAACCAAACAGGGACGCCGTTATGTTATTTTCAGACTAGAAGCTGAGGGTCAAGGCGTTCCGAGTGCCCACCGACCTTCATGCACAGATCGGGTCTAAACATTATGACTGTTCGGACAAAGCCGAGAGTTCTGATCTTGTGCACTGGCAATTCTGCACGGAGCCAGATGGCCGAGGGACTCTTTCGACACCTTCTCGGCGATAAGTACGATTTCTATAGCGCGGGAATAAAGCCGACTTGCCTGCGCCCGGAAGCGGTCGACGTAATGCGGGAACTTGGTATAGATATCTCGCAGCAACACTCAAAATCCGTTGACCAGTTTCTGGGGCAGGAATTTCGCTATGTCATCACGGTCTGCGACAGCGCAAAGGAAAGTTGCCCGGTGTTCCCTGGAAAGGTGGAGCGAATTCATTGGAGCTTTGAGGATCCAGTCGCGGCCCAGGGGAACGAAGAACAGAGGAAAGCCGCTTTCCGGCGTGTCCGTGACCAGATCTACAGGCAAGTTTGCGAATTCGCAGCGCAACAAGGCTGAGGTTCCGCTTATCGCTTTTTCTCACAGATGTGGCCGGCTTAGGAGCCTATCCTGCCGCTGAACATGCTTTCAAAGATTTCTATGGCATCCCGGACAAGCATTGGACACTTGAGCTGAAATAACCGCTCCCGTCGCGCCTGCTCCAGTCCCTCGGGCGTACTTATGTTGCAGCCTAACAATTCAACACATAGGATAGATCCATTGCGCTCTTCAAAGGCGCGCAGGAATCGCCGGCACGTTTCGTAAGTTTTCTCTTTTTCCTCGCGGTTCCGGTCCTGGCTAACGCTTGCTTGGGTGAGGCCTATTGCCATTATGGCTCCGGTAACACAACCACACTTGCCTGCTGTACGTCCCATACCGCCACCGAAGCCCGCGGCAATTCTCAAGGAGAGTTCTGGGGGCACATTCCACCTTTCAGCCAGGGTGGAAAAGACAGCTTGCGAACAGGAGTAACCTTCTCGAAAACGCTTTTCTGCAGTATCTTTCAGGTTCATAAGGTCACAAAGTTTCAGAAGTCGCTTTCGCAACCACGTGAGGCATCAGCCGGAGGATCCGGAGCAGAAACCTCCAAAAACGTCGCCCAGGCATGGGCCCTTTCCACATTGAAACTATCTCTCAGTTCCGCTTCGGTTAGGGCCCGGCGCTTCCGCTTCTCCACCACCCAACCCCGGACCAATAGCGTTTCTCCGGGAGTTACACAGCGGTGCAGGCGCACTTCCAAAGAGCACGTCAGAGCTGCCGAGCCAGTCGAGGCGACCGCTTTGGACATGGCCTCATCGAGCACAGTTGTAACCAGTCCACCGTGGATGACGCCTCGAAAGCCTTCCCAGGCGCGAGACGGCGTCCATTCCGCCGTCATGGAGCCGGGAGCATGCTGTCGAAATTCCAGTTTTAAACCGTGGGGATGATCGTGCCCACAAGCAAAGCAGGTTGCCTGCGTCCGAACTTCGACAGTTTGTGTAGGCCTGCTGGCCGCCCACTGTTGCTTGCCCGGGGATCTCAATGTCCTGCTCCTGCGCGAGCGATGCAAAGCTTGTACGTGTGATAACCTCCCGAGAGATTTCGCACACGAAACCCGTGCTGTGACAGGATCCGACAGGCATAGTATGACCTCTTGCCAACGTTGCAGTAGGCCCACAGCTCCCGGTCGCGCGGCAATTCCGCTAGACGACCGCGAAGCTGGCCTAATGGGATATTGACAGCTCCTGGGATATGGCCCGCGCTGAACTCGACAGGTTCTCGCACATCCAGCAAAAATGCGTCCGTATGCCCCAAATCCCGCCAAAGCGCCAGTTTGACGTCGCCGCGGACAACATTGGCCGCGACCATGCCTGCCATATTCACGGGGTCTTTAGCGGAACCGTATTGAGGGGCATAGCACAGTTCAGCTTCCTCCAAATCAAAGACCGTTGCACGATTCTGAATCGCCATGGCGATTACATCTATTCTCCGCTCCACACCCCCTTCGCCAACTGCTTGAGCTCCATAAATCAAGCCGTCCGAGCAGCGAAATAGTAATTTCATGTGAATCGGCTTCGCGCCCGGGTAATAGCCTGCATGGTGAGCAGAGTGCAGGTATGCCGTCTCATAATCCGAAATTCCGGCCCGGCGAAGAGTTTTCTCCGTGGCGCCGGTCAGCGCGACGGTGATACCAAAGAAGCCACACACTGCAGTAGACTGTACTCCGCGGAAGCGGGAGTCCCTCCCGCAAATCACCTCAGCAGCAATGCGTCCCTGGCGGCTGGCAGGACCGGCCAGAGGGGCCAAGGTCCACTGGCCAGTCACGATGTCCCGTGCCTCGACTGCGTCCCCTACGGCCCAAATGTTCGGGTCACTGGTTCTCATGGAATCGTCCACCCGTATACCGCCGAGCTGCCCGATCTCCAGTCCTGCTTGGCGGGCTAGAACCGTTTCTGGACGCACGCCAACCGCAAGGATAACAATATCAGCCTCGAAGACTCCACCGGACTCCGTCCGAACCAGCAAGCCCCCGCCTTTTAGCTTTTCGAAGGCCGCAACTCCATCCCCGAGGTGCGCTTTAACCGTGTGCGTCACGAGCCTGCGCCTGACGAGTTCCGCCATTTCAGGATCCATTGGCGGCAGAAACTGGTCCGCTTTCTCAATAATGGTCACACCAAGGCCGTGCCGGTTGAGGTTTTCGGCCATTTCCAGACCTATGAAGCCGCCGCCCACAACCACAGCATGTCGCGCGCTGTGCCGCTCGAGCCAAGTCCTGATTTCGCGACCGTCGGGGATCGTCCGGACAGTGAAGATGCCGGGAAGATCGATTCCGGGCAACTCAGGTCGTATTGGTGCAGCCCCCGGTGAAAGAACTAACGCGTCGTATGTCTCTTCATAATAATTCCGCCCCGTGGTCAATTCTCTAACTTGGACAACCCGTTTGGCGCAATTGATGCCAACTACTTCATTCAAAACCCGTACATCGATGTTAAACCAATCGCGAAATCTCTCTGGAGAGACAAGCAGGAGCTTGCTTTCATCTTGAATCACATTTCCCACGTAATAAGGCAGCCCACAATTGGCAAAAGAAACGTAGGAACCACGTTCAAAAACGGTGATTTGTGCGTTCTCGTCCAGCCTGCGAAGACGCGTGGCGCAGGAGGCGCCTCCAGCTACGCCGCCCACTATCAGGAATCGTTTTTTCGTTCTCATAATCCTGCTATTTCATTGTTCGATCCGTTTGCTCTGGCGCGGCCAGAGCAAAGCCGGAACACACCAGTGTAACAATGAAAAGCAACTAGGTGTAGGTTACACTCTGGATAGCGGGCGTTTGGAACTTAGTGGGCAGGATCAACCGACTCAACAAACCGCTCCGAATAGCCACAAGATACACAGTGTCAATACCTGACCCGACTTCACCACCGAGTTCCGGAGCTGGGCACACACTCAGTCACTTTAGCGCCTCAGGAACCAGCAGAAAAGCCGTTGTAATGAGGGAAGTTGCGACCAGCCCCGTTATGTGGCGGCCGACCGACCAGCACGATGATCAAGAGCTAGAACTCTTGTCGCCGCAGCTGCAGCAGGACGATCCCAGGCTACAACTCGATGGCGCGCCATGATACTCCGTAGCGTGAAAGCCGGCGCCTTTGAAAATCAGGCCGATGCCCGCGCTGATCAGTCTTTCCACGGTCCCACCACACTTCGGACAGACCTCAATAGGCGCATCTGACATCTTCTGGCGCTGTTCAAAACGGTATCCACATTCCTTACATTCATAATCGTAAAGAGGCATTCATACACTCCTTTTTTGTTAAGATGCACCCAAACGCCAAAACGTGACCGCCCGGTAGGCTAAAGGACCCACTACTTCGTTATCGTAGGCCAAAACGCACCGGCTCACAAACGGTACAAAGATGGCACGAAGCTTAAGGACAGTCAGTGTCAAGGCCTCAACTTAAATTCTTGACACCATGGATAGATGAAAATAGATGAATCTTGCATCTAAGTTTGAACAATGTTAGGCTGACGTTCAGGGCGTATTTTGCAACCTGTGCCTGACAGGAGGTCGAACTTGCCCCATCGCATCTGCCGCCGCCACGGCCGCGATTATCCTTGCACTTGTGGCATGGGAAACCTGTACCGTTTCGTGGAGCCTGTAGTACTGCTTTTGTTGAAGAAAAAAGGGCGTTCCTACGGTTACGATTTGTCCGGCGAGTTACAAGAGTACGCAGTTACAGATGCGCAGATTGAACGGGCCGCGCTGTATCGCACATTGCGACAGTTGGAAGAAAACGGTTATGTAGTTTCTGAATGGGACGTTGAAACCGGTGGCCCCGCCCGGCGTCTCTACACGCTCACCTCAAGCGGAGAAAAGCACTTGGAGGAATGGGCTGCCGTTTTGGACCATGTCTCCAAATCCATGCAACGATTCGTAAAAGAAGTCCGTCGCATGAAAGCGGAGAACAGCGCCGTTTGAGCTTGTTTTTCCGCTCTCGTGCGCGTGTTACACTCGATTAGCGGATCTGTGGTAGCGTTGTCCGCTTCACTTTAAAGTGAAAGTACAGATTCCTTCCGGGCCCTTAGCTCAGCGGTCAGAGCAGCGGACTCATAATCCGTTGGTCGTAGGTTCGAATCCTACAGGGCCCACCAAGTTCTGCCACTACGGGCCGATAGTTTTCTTAATTCTCGCCTAGCGGGGGCGCTCAACCTGCGCGGGCCAAGAGGCGCTCAACATTGCGGAACAGTATTTTCTCGCGATCTTCCGGGGTCAGAAAAGCATTTTTCACCCTCACTAGGACGCTCTCAGGCTCGTTGATGGTGAAATCCGAACCATATAATAGGCGGTCAATGCCTATGGTTTTAACTGCATATTCCAGGATTCCCACTCGCTCTATTCCCGAGCCGGACAGATCCATGTAAGTATTGGGGTGCTTCGCGACGATTTCGAACCGTTTGAAAATATCTTCACGATTGCCACCAAAGTGAGGGAAGACCATGGTGGTCTCGGGGAACGTTTCAGCCAAGTATTGCATCTCCACTAAATTAGCGTGAATCTGGATTACACAGTTGAGCTTGGTAGCCAGCCTCATGATCTCCGTCCACTCCGGGCTCTGATATTTGTACCCAGTCATATAGTTGCAAAACTCCCCGAGCCACACGAAGCCGTATTGTTTCCGGCAGTGTTCAATCTCCCGTAGGGCCTCATCAATGCGAAAGGGCGTGACCACGCAACTGCCACGAAAACGGCCTTTATAGCGTTCCACATACTTGGCCACTTCCCGGTTCCCGTTCCTGTAATCTTCCGGCGCCTGAGCCTTATTGCTCCAGGAAGAAGAGATAATTCCGCGGCGGACACCACACTTGTCCAAGTAGGCGACGAATTCCGGCATATTCCTTGTGACAAGGTACCATTGGAAGTTTTCACCGTTGTCACTGGGAATGTGCAGATGGGCATCAAACACATTCAATCCGATTTCGCGGGCCTCCTCAGCGTTGAGCGATCGTGAGGTCAAAAAGCTCGTCAGCTCCATGATGCCCGCCTGTACTATTCCCCTGCGGGCTAGGCGAAAATGAACGCCGGACATAAACTGCTTTGCCTCCTAAAAGGCTCCCAGTATACACCCGCAGCTAACGTAACTGAGACTGGAGGGCGCACAACAAACAACCGGCAGGTTGTTCCAAGTGGTAACCTCGCGCATGTACCACACGCCAGTACCCTTGTAGGAGTTGTTGTAGCCTTAAAAGAAGGGCAACATAGATGTCGGTAACTGGCAGTCCATCCGCTGTGCCTGCGGGCGCTCCCCAGTTGGTTCCTCCGCCCCAAGCGGCCCGCTCTACGCCGAGGCGCCCTGGATTGTGGAAGCTATGGGTTGTTTTGGGAGTAGTGGCTGTTATCGCCGTGGGTGTCTACGCCTACCGGCGCCAGCCTCGCGGAGTACAAAAAGCCGCCCCCCTTTCCATAATCAGGACGGCCAAGTTATCGGTTGGAACTATTGAGCGAGTCCTTCGTTTATCCGGCATCACTTCGACCAGGAATTACCGGTCAATAACCGTCCCGATCATGCGAGGCGCTGAAGGCGCGCGCGACATGACGCTGATCAAACTCGTACCGGGCGGCACTAGAGTCAAGAAGGGAGACGTGATTGCTCAGATCGATGCGCAAGCGCTGGTTGATCACCTTGATGACGTCAAAGCCGGTGTGGAACAGGCGCAAGCCGCCATCGAGCAGCGGCGGGCGGAGTTGGCTGTAGATTGGGAAAATTTGCAGCAGACATTACGTCAGGACAAGGCAGCGCTAGATAAGGCTAAGTTGGACTATGGCGCTCGGGAGACCCGCACTGCCATTGATCAGGAGATTTTAAAGCTTGCTTTGGATGAGGCCCAAGAATCCTATAAGCAGGATCAAGCCAATCTGGCCTTCAAGGAGATCTCCCAAAAGATAGACCTTCACCTCCTCGAGATCGCTCGCGACCGCCAAATCAAGCATCGAGACCGTCACGTGGAAGACCTTAAAAAGTTCACCTTCACAGCTCCCATGGACGGTTTGGCGGTGATTCAGACAACCTTTACACGAAATGGTGAACTGTCGCAAATTCAGCTTGGCGACGCCGTTTATAGCGGCCAGATCTTCATGAAGATCGTCGACACCTCCAAAATGCAGGTCGAAACGAGTGCAAACCAAACTGAGTGTAACCAGCTTCGCATTGGCATGCCGGCCAGAATTACCCTCGACGCTTTCCCCGGGTTAATGCTTAAAGGCAAGATATACAGCATAGGCGCCATGGGAGTGCGCGGCTGGAGAGAAAATTATTATATCCGCAACGTCCCAGTCCGTGTGGTCATCGACGATCAGGATCCGCGGTTAATTCCGGACCTCTCCGCTGCGGTTGACATCATACTGGCTCAGCGGGAAAATGCGCTGATCTTGCCGCTTGAAGCTCTTCACAGAGAAGGAGGGAAGGCGGTGGTCTACGTCAAAAGAGGCAACCGTTTCGAGCGCCGAACCATCCAGGTTGGCTTTCAAAGTTTTACACACGCGGAAGTCCTTTCCGGTCTTACAGTTGGGGATGAAGTGGCACTGGAACCGCTGGCGGCTGAGCCTGCGCAGACGGCGAAATAGCCTCACGCGCCTCCGGCATTGCCGTTTCTAGCACCACGACATGTTGCCCTTCGGGTAAGCGGAGAATCCATTTGTTATCAGCGGCGACGACAACTGGCTCCGTCTCCTTTCCATCAATCTGGACGAGCCCTGGCGGTCTGTCTACTATGGCATAAGCCCTGGAGCGGCTCGCGTAAGCAATTTTTAGCCCGTCTTCCAACGCAGTGGCAAACGTTAAGGATGCAGTAAAATCGAGCAAACGCACGGGTGGTGGGAGAGTGTTCCTAGTTACCGTGTGTCGTCCGGGGGGAAGCCAAACGCCATATTCGTCCATAAAAGGCCACAGGCGACCGTCAACCAGAGCGGGACCATTCCAGGGCACTCCTGCACCGTAGGGAGTAGTGATGGTGACACCTCCTGGAATTTGTTTCCATTCTTCTACGACCGCTCCGGAGCAAGCAAGCCACGGTAAGTCTACCGTAGCGATAGAATTTTCGAAGTATAAAGTTACGCGTGGGAAGGCGCGGGCAGCTTCGTTTACAAGCTGTAGGAGCTCAACACCTGTTTGTTGTTTGGTTGGGTAAACGTCCTGGTAACGCTCCACGATATTCAGGTCTATAGCCAGCCGTTCAAAAACACGGGTACGATCTCTATACTGGCGCGCAATCTTCGTGTAACGCTCGGGACCCAAATTCCAGGCAGTTGCAGGGTCTTCCAGCAAAAAGGTGATGTCCCGGCGAGCAAGCTGCTCGATCAGCCTCTTCCCGTCTACACCGATGGCATCACGCATTGCAGGATCGAAGGCATCATCCACCTGGGTTATCACTACATCAAGATACGGCAGCCTTTGCCGCTCCTCTTCAAGTACGTTGAGCCATTCGGTTTGAATGCGCAGCAGGAGCTCGATTCGAAAGTCCAGGAATTTGCGTAACTTTGCCGGATTCCGGCTGTAGTGTAGAGGCGAGGAAGGATCGAATAACAAAAGTGGGTCAAATCCTTCTTGATGGCTGAATTCCCTACGTATTTCGTCATTCATAGGGGTGAAACGGGATGGGGTCTCATGCCCTAGTAGCGATTCGAAGTAGAGCTCTGCAAGGTTTACGCCGTCCCAATCGTAGCGCTCCAGAAGATTTCGAACTTCGGCACGGACGGCGCGAAAACAATCACGATTGGCAAGGTTCATGAGCTTTCGCCAGTCCAGGTGCGCATCCTGGAGCAACGCCGTTTTTTCACGCCACTGCGGGTGTTTTTCCCAGAAGGCGTCGCTGACGTGCGGCAACTCCAGCCAGGCGTAAACCAGTATGCCTTGCCTGTGACAGGCCTCAATAAGGTTGCGGAGGTAAGCATCCCAAACCGGGTCGGGTTCAAAAAAACGCCAGGACGCCACATGGAGCCCGGCAATCCCAGCCCGCCGCCAACGCCGGGCCATGTAGTTCAGGTCTACGCGGAGCCGGTATGAAGGATCGAAAAAGGCCCAGAACCTTTTTGAGCGGAATGGGGGTGTGAGACCGAGGTCGCCCAAGGCTTGCAATAGGTGCGGGAAGCGTTCACAGCCTCGCTCGCCCGGAGAGGTTGCCAGCCACAGAATGCCTCCAGAGCCCCGCTTCAACCCGGCCACTAGGGGGGATTTCGTACGGCGTTCCCGAACAAAAACGCGTGCGCTCTGGGGAACTGAGAACACGGGTAAGTCGATTGGTTTCTCCCAGATTACAGAGAGATTCGGAAGCTGGATTTCCTCAATACTCGTCACCGAAACTCGTTCCGCTTGTGGAGAAAAGTCAAGTGCCCGGCCAAGTGCAGAGTCTCCCTCAAGGACTAGAAAAGTTCCCCGCTCAGCGCGGCTTATCCAATAAGAAAGTGAGCCGGGATCCACAGAACGAACCACGCATACTGTGGCGTCGGCGCCAGATCCTTGTATAAAACCGGCAGCAGCAAGAATCCTGGGCCACGAGCCAGGGACGCCCGCAACATAGAAGGTCTGTGCACGGGCGCCTGCGCCGAGCACAACGCTTAACATCGCCAACAGGGGCCAAGCTCGCAGATCACCTTGTGAGCGCATACCAAACTCCCGCGCGTACGTCGTAATAGTTAGGCGCGTGTGGATTGCCTATATTTCGCGTGTACGTGCCGCGTAGAAAGTTAATCGAAACAATGCATGTGGGTGGTAAAGCTTTCCAGCGGAACTTCATGCCCGGTCCGAACTCCAGCACGTTAGCCCAGTACTGTCGCCGCAAGTCACTCCCCGGGTTCACGTTCCAATACAGTTGAGCCTCGAGCCCCCCCAGAGCAGGAGCGACAGGCAGAGTGTAGCCAAACCTATTCTGCGTGTATAGGACAACGTCATTTTGGAAATGGCTGAGGTAAACTACATCGCCGCTGGTTTCAAAGAACAAACCGGGCGACTGTGCGCCCAGGATCTTCCCGGCAGCCTTGGCGAAGGCGAGCCCTCCTCGATAGTCTGGACTCGCACGGGACCTGCCAGCACGTCTCGCCGTGTAATTTATGGCACTACCAGCCTCAGCCCAGAACATGAAACCATGCCAGTAATTGGTGGACACTCCTAGCGCAGGAATGAACGAACTTTCTGAGAGGTACTGCGGACATGCACCGCTGCTCATTTGCCGAGTGTCACCAATAAAACGTGTCGATAGATAAACTCGCGCGGGAACTGACCCCAACTTCATTTCGGTCTTGATCTGCGCGTAGGAAAACAGGTCCTGCCACCGCGAGGACCACACCGGATACATCCAGAAAGTGGTGCGATACCTTAGCAGAGGGGGGCTAAGGTTACGGTAGGCTCTGTTAGCTTCCTCGCTAATTGCCTTATCTGGACTTTTGCTGGCCATCCGGAACCAGCGTACGGCTTCTTTGTCTTGCCCCAAGATGTTGTAAGTCCAGCCCAAACGCAACATGACCGTGAAATCAAGGGGATCGGATTCATGAGCAGTCTGAAAGTATCTGGCCGCATCCTTGAAATAGCCAGCCTTATAGCTACGCTCGGCCATGGTTTTCGCATCCACAACGGACTCGACCTCAGAAGCCTGCTCGCGGCTCCGCATGGCCTCCAACAGATACCCTAGTTCCCGCCGCAGCGGTTCGTTGGTCGGATCCAGATCAATCGCCATGCGAAACTCGTAGACGTACGGGTAACGTGGTGGCAGTAAATCCCTCGCCTGTTCGGCTGCACGCGGTTCAGCGCCACGCGAGGCTGCCAACAACGCCGCATTGGCTTTCTCTATTGCGCCCATGGCTTTCAAAACCCTGCCCATATCCACTAGCAAGGAGCGTCGCTCGGGGCGGAGCCGCCATGCCTTCTCATAATGCTCGGCTGCCAGAGACCACTCGTCCCTTTTTTCCGCAAAGCGGGCAAGTTCCAGATGCGCGCTGAAATCCTCGGGCGAGACTTCCAAAGCCTGAGACCACCGGCGTATACCTTCCACCAGAGGTTTGTCAATATTCTCAAAGGCACGTTCCGCCGTAGCCCGGCAGCCGACGTCTTTGGTCTTGCGGATCCGGTCAAAAACACGACGTGCCTCGGCAGTCAGACCTGTTTCGTGAGCAAGGAAGGCAAATTCCAATGCTGCTTGACAATCGTCAGGAGCCAGGCGAACAGCTTCAGCAAATTGTTCCCGGGCTGCCTCGATTTCACCCGTTTTCAATAGAGTGTAAGCGTAGTCCTTGCGGACGGAAACTCGCTCGGGGGCAAACGCAAGCACCTCGCGGAAGCAAGGGATTGCGGTATCGTAATCATGGAGCCGAAGCGCGTTATATGCTTTTTCGAGCAGCTTGTACAATGGATCCTGGTCTTGGGCGTAGACCGTGAAAATCCCAAACCCGATCAAAACGATTACTCTTCTCACCACTTGGCCCTCGGAGACCTATTTGAATAGTGGCTGCACGGGGCAAGATTCGCAGGCTAAGAATTCATTCAAGGGAATCATTCCTGCTTGTTTTTTCCGGGCAAAAAGCCTCCACGTGCTAGGCGGGATGTGCCTGGATAGGAAAAAATGCAAAGAGCGCGCGTTGACCCCCGGATTGGGCTTCCCTATACTGGTTAGTGGTACGGCGCACAGGCCACACTGGCGCCGATGGTTCCGTCAGAGAGCATAACGAATGATAGTTGTGTTGACCATCCTTCACATATTGATTTGCTTTTTTCTTGTGATCGTAGTGCTGTTACAGAGCGGAAAGGCTGCAGACCTTGCAGGCGCTTTTGGAGGTATGGGCTCACAGACGGCTTTCGGCCCTCGGGGATCAGCCACGATGTTGTCACGCGCGACCACCGTGGCGGCGGTGCTGTTTATGTTGACATCGCTATCGCTGGCGATTATCGCCACTCGTACCAGCGGCGTTTCGACAACAGTGCTGGAGGAGCGCAGATCAGGGGCGCAGCAACAGACTCCGTCGCAACCGCCGCGACCGGCAGCGCCCAAGCAGTGAAATTTTCAGAAGTGCGGAGGTGGCGGAATTGGCAGACGCACTAGCTTGAGGTGCTAGCGGGAGCAATCCCGTGGGGGTTCAAGTCCCCCTCTCCGCACCATGTGGTTCTCAGCGCAAAACTTTTGCTTGGCCTTTTCTTCCTGAACCGCCAGGCGCAGGATGACGGGCGTTTGTACACTCTTCCTCACACCTGAATCCAGACTCGCGTCCACTCTGCGGCTTTCGAAGGGCTTACGAAACTCTTCGTCTTCGGCAGCACCGGGTTCAATGTCTTCCCAGGCAAATAGCTTGTATTCGCCCGGGGACAGGTTCGCCACACGGTATTCGCCAAGGTCGTTAGTTTGCACCCCGGCTGCTGCGGGAACCAGTCGTTTACGCCGCTGCATGTACCGCTGCTGGAGAACCTGGACCATGACGCCTGATAGAGGCTCGCCCTCATCATCCAGAACGCGACCTGCGATGATGCCCTGAGGAACGAGCTTGAACATCAGGCCCGTTAAGTCCTTGCCGGCTTCCAAGGTTAAAACCGTGCCAGGCACGCTGGGCCTGCGCGCGCCGTAATCCATCTTGACAAACCCCTGACGTTCCGCCGAAAGCCAGTAGCGCCCTGGTTCCACGTTGTCTATGGAGAACTTACCCTCGGCGTCGCTTTCCACCGTGTGTGGGTGCGGTTGCCATGGTGGGCTTGACAGCAAGGCTGGCTATGCGGATGTGTGCACCTGTCAAAAGGTTGCTGACCTGGCCTGCCAGCTTACAGCTACGCTTGGCTTGCGCTTCAGACTGGGTGGACTGGCTGGGTGTTGTCACCTGCGCAGCAGAAGCCGTAATAGTCAATACGGCCGCTATCAATGCGAATGTCATAGAAGCCCATCCACAACATACCCGTGTAGTCTACACCCAACCGACGTGACATATAGACGTTTTGGTCGCTGCCACTCAAGCCGCTCATGGGTGTTGCTGGTCAAAACTTCAAAGAGTTCAAGGCGCCAGAACCCCGAGTGTACTAAAAAGATGCGAACCACTTGGTAAGGACAACGGCTGTGGACTATGCTCCATATGAGGTAGCAATCACCATGTCTTTAGTTTTTAGTCGACGCTACATTTTGGCGCCCGCTTTTGTGTTTGGGCGAGGCTGGAGTAGTTTCCAGTCCGCTGGAGCTCAACGAAGCGTTGAGCCGGTGAAACCTCTTGTGACCGAGGAAGGGCAACTGGTTGTCTTTGATGGCGGAACATGGCAACTCCGCGAGCTATCCAAGAAACTGCCTCTCAACGAGCCGTGGCCGCAAGGAGCTGGAATGTCAAAAACTCTCGAGCGGTTTGAGCTTGTCCTGAAGCCTCCCGAACAACCCATCCCGATGCCTGCCGTAATCGCGAAAGATGTTTACCTTGTGGGACAGGATAGGCTTAGCAATCTTACCTATATGATTGATTGTGGGCCGCAGGGTGTCGCTATTATCGATCCAACTTACGAATCTGAAGTCCCGCGAACCATGGCCAACATCGAAAAGTGTGGTCGTTCCCGAAAGGACATCCGCTGGGTTGTAAATACGCACTGTCACGTAGACCATGCGATGGCAGATAACAAATTCAGGCAAGCGGGGGCGGAAATTATGGCCCATCAGCTCGACGCTGACGCGATCGAAAGAGGCACTCAGGTGACGGCGTATCATTTGGTAACCAACATAACCGGCCTCAACTACTTCCCGCGTTGTAAGGTCGACTACCGCCTCACAGATGGTGAGGAACTGGTGCTTGGCAACAAACGTCTGCTGGTCGTTCACACTCCGGGACACACGCCCGGCTCGGCATCGTTCCTGTTGCAAATCGAGGGAAAGAACCTGCTTTTTGCCGGTGACACCGTTCTCTATGATTACCGGCTCGGCTGGCAGGGAAATCCATACGCGGACAACCGGCAATATCTGTTTTCGCTGGAGAAACTGGACGGATTCACTTACAACGGAACAAAAATTTCCTGGGATATCCTTTTGCCGGGTCACGGGTCCTTCCCCATGGATAAAGCGTACCTGGACGTGAAAAAAGCCCGCGAACTCGTGGCCCATAATCTGGCTACCGGGCAGGAGATTTTAGCCACGCCGTACGCCACTGACTATTACCGGTCCCGCATGTATGGCCGGCCGGCAGTAGCGTTTCGGCGCCCGTGAGCGGCTAGCCAAGCGTGTCCGGAGGCTGCTCTTCTCACGGGAAGGCTTTCTTATATATTTACAAGGGCAGAAGAATGAAGATTGCTCTAGTACAGATGGAGTGCCGGTGGGGAGAAATAGCGCGAAACATCGCAGCTATGGAGGCTTTCGTAAGTAAAGCGCGGAAAAACGGCGCAGACATAGTGGTTTTTCCCGAGCTCAGCGTGACTGGTATATACAAAGACGACAGGGTATGGGACCTGGCAGAAGACATAGGCGGGCCGTCAGTTGCCCGTATGTGCGATATCGCCCGCAGCCACGGCGCCATTGTGGGATTTGGCTTCACGGAAAGAGCAAACCCGCTTCCATACAATGCATATGCTCTCGCAAACGCGGATGGCACTCTGGTGGGTATTTACCGGAAGAACCACATCCCGCGACTCGAGGTTCCCTGGTGGCAAGGGCACTTTGCAAGGCCTGTATTTCCCGTGGCCGGAAAACGCTTCGCTGTAGCGATTTGCTGGGACACGACGCAGCCAGAACTGCTAGCCGAGTACGGACGCAAAGGAGCGCAAATTGTCCTAATGCCCCACGCATGGGATGCCGACCCGCTCGGCCTCGACGGCAAGGATCTCGAACACAATACCATGCAGGAACTTTATGACCACTACGCCAAGGGAAGGCTCGGGGGATGGCGGAGCCACGACGGGATGCTCGAGCAATTCCTCCGTTACATTCCCGCGCAGGCCAGAAAAAACAGATTCTACGCGTTGTTCGTAAATCAGGCCGGACAGCCGCACCCTGTCCTTCACATGGCTGGCCCCACCTTCGCCGTTACACCCGAAGGGGAACTCATGGTGTGTACATCCAACGGTAAAGAACAGACTTTGTACGTCGACATCCCTTGAAAGGAGGTCAGCGGGTCATCCCGCCTTGAGCATCCCTACCACGGCATTGGCCAAAATTGCCCCCATGCCGATGGGAATCAGAAATTTCCAGCCGACATTCATCAATTGGTCGTATCGGAACCGTGGGAAGGTGCCACGGAACCAGATCAGCAAATACACGATTACGGAGACCTTCAACAGGAACCAGAACAGTCCAATAACCGCTGCGTTGACCGCGGGGATGAGCAGTAATGCCGCAGCAAAGAATAGGAACAACGCAACTGCCAGCATCAAGTATCTGTGGATGACAAGCTTCAAGCGTCTGAACAAATAGAGACAACCCAACCCGGACCCGGCGAACAACGCCAACGGAAAGGCTACATTCAAGGGCCACTCAAGCCACTGCACGGCGGGGAAGGGGCGCAGCCATCCGCCCCAAAACAGTGTCACAGCTACTGAGGCGATTATGAAAATATTGGCGTACTCCGCCAGAAAATAGAGCGCCCACCGAAAACCGCTGTATTCGGTATGAAACCCGGCAACTAGCTCGGATTCTGCTTCCGGGAGGTCGAAAGGCGCTCGATTAGTCTCCGCAATAGCTGCAATCATGTACACGGCGAAAGGCACAATCATCAGGCCGTAATTATCAAAGACCAGCCATATATGCCGTTGCTGCTGTGCCTTGACAATGCCCACCATGCTCAGCGTACGCGCCATCATGACGCCGGCAACCAACCCCATAGCCAGTGCGACCTCGTAGCTCACCAATTGTGCGGCGCTGCGCAGCGAGCCGAGTAGCGGGTAATGGCTATTCGAAGCCCAACCGCCGAGAATGATGCCGAGCACGCCCACCGCCGACATCGCGGATATAACCAGCAGGCCGACGTTGACATCGGCGACGTAGATATAGCTGCTGAATGGCACTACCGAGAAGGACGTCAGTGCGGTAAAGGTCGAAATGACCGGGGCTATCCAGAAAATACTCCGGTCTGCCGCGCTAGGAATCACATCTTCTTTGAGCAGAAGTTTCACAGCATCGGCGATGGGCTGAAGCAGACCATGTGGCCCCACGCGCATGGGACCCAGGCGGACCTGAAAATCCGCCAGAATTTTCCGTTCGACCAGCACCAGATACCCAGCCAGCAACGGAAACACGGCGATGATCACGACAGTGGTGAGCAGAGGCACAAACAATGGATGTGACAAGACCGTTTGCATAAGCGGTTACCGCAACAGAGAGACCCGCGCAAGGCGGATGAACGGCTCCGGAAAAATTCCAATGCCGAGGGTCAGCAAGCCTGTTACGCCGAGCGCGAAACGTAGCCCTAGGCTACTGGTAAGTGGCGCATGATCGACCGTATCAGACAGGAACATGCTCCGTACAATCCGGAAATAGTAATAGATGGCAACGGCAACGTAGAGCGTCGCTATCACAGCTAGTACGTAATGCCTTGTCTCGATCAGCGACAAGAAAATGTAATACTTCCCGATGAAACCCGCTGTGGGCGGAATGCCCGCCAGCGACAGTAGAAAAATCAACATGAGAACCGCATAGCCAGGGCTTTTAGAAACCAGCCCCGCCATGTCCTCGATGTCCTCGCCCAGTAGGTCCTTGCGGCGTAATGCAACCACCACCAAAAAAGCTCCTAACGTCATGAATGTGTAAACCAGCACATACACCAGAACGCCCTTGATGCCCGTGTCATTGCCGGCGATGAGTCCGAGCAGAATATAGCCGGCATGCGAGATGGAGCTATAAGCAAGCAGGCGCTTGACGTTGGATTGGCTGATGGCTGCAATATTGCCCACAGTCATAGAAGCCACAGCCACCGCGGCCAGTAAAGGCTCCCAAATCGTACGTACTGTGGCGAGCGGACCAAGAAAAATCCGCAGCAGAAATGCAAAGGAGGCCGCTTTGGAACCGACCGCCAAATATGCGGTCACGGTCGTGGGGGCGCCTTCATAGGCATCAGGCGCCCACATATGAAACGGCACAGCGGAGACCTTGAACAACAGTCCTACCACGGTAGTTACAAGCGCCAGAAAGACCAAAGGATCCCAGGGTTGGCGTGAGGCAACGGCTGCAGCTACATCCTTGAGTTTTGTGGAGCCCGCAAGGCCGTAAAAAATCGAAAACCCGTAGACCAGAACACCGCTCGAAAACGCCCCTAACAACAGGTATTTGATTGCCGCTTCGTTGGAGCGTCTGTCGCGTCGCAGAAAACCAACCATGATGTAAAAGCACAGCGCCATCAATTCCAGGCCGATAAACAGGGTGATCAGATCCGTACCGGTTGCCAGGAAAAACATGCCGCAATTGGCAAACATCAGCAGCGCGTAATATTCTCCGTGGTGTTCGTCTTCAACTTCCAGATACCTGTACGAGACCAGCGCTACGATTGCGGTTGCAGCGAGAAAAATCCAGTTAAAAAACAGCGCCAGACCATCGATCGTTAATGAGCCACCGAATGCCGTCAACTCAGCTTGCTCCTGTTGGGATAAAAAACTGTGTTGGCGGTATAAGCCCACGCCGGCGAAAACCACGCCTAACAGAACGAAAACAACCAACCCTTTTTTCTGAGGCCGCTCCGGAAAGATCAGGAAATCAAACAACAGGATGGCGCAGCCGAACAACGCTAGGATGATGGCCGGCACGAGGACAAAGTGGTCAGTGTGGGTATAAAAGAGGTTCATCGCACAACCTCCGCAGCGCTGGCGCCTGGAAGAGGCTCAAAAACCGTCCTGGCGGATCGATCCTGTTGAGCGAAGTATCCGGGCCGCACCCGCTCAACGATCCGAGCCACAGGTTTTTCGAGAATTTGGAAATACGGCTTCGGATAAATGCCGATCCAGAACGCCCAGAGAATCAGCGGAACAAAGACGGCCAGCTCCCGGACACTGAGGTCGGCTAAACTTAGGTTTTTGACGTTAGTGATTTGTCCAAGCATCGTACGCTGATACAGCCAGAGAAGATAGGCGGCGCCCAGAATGATACCGGTGACCGCGAAAGCTGCCCACATCCGGTTTGCCTCGAAGGCGCCTTGCAAAATGGTGAATTCTCCAATGAAGCCGTTCAGCAGCGGCAGGCCGGCCGAGCTGAGCATAGCAATGGCAAAAACAATGGAATACACCGGCATCACATGCGCAAGGCCGCCATACTCCTTGATTTCCCGCGTATGACGCCTCTCGTAGACCACGCCGACAATCAGAAAAAGCATTCCCGTGGAAATGCCATGATTAATCTGCTGGATCACGCTACCAGCAATCCCATTGGGATTAAGCGCAAAGATGCCCAGCGTACAGAACCCAAGGTGGCTGACCGAAGAATACGCCACAAGTTTCTTCCAATCCTGCTGCATCAGGCTGACCAGGGCCCCATAGATGATGCCGACGATCGATAGAGCGACCAAAATTTGCACTATCCACGGCTCAATTGAAGCCTTGGGCAACAAAGGCAAAGAGAAACGGATGAATCCGTAGGTCCCCATTTTCAACAGCACGCTGGCCAGAATCACCGAGCCGGCTGTTGGAGCTTCAACATGCGCATCAGGCAACCAGGTGTGGAAAGGAAACATGGGGACTTTGATGGCAAAGCCGATGAAAAACACCCCAAAAACCCATTGTTCCAACTTCAGGGGCAGGTTGAGCTTCATCAGTTCGGAAATCTCGAAGGTGTAGAAGCCAAACTGCTGGAAATGCTGAAAGTACAACGTCAAAATGCCGAGTAACATCAACACGCTGCCGGCAAGAGTGTAAAGGAAGAACTTGATGGCAGCATAAAGTTTTCTCGGTCCACCCCAAACCCCGATGATAAAGTACATGGGCACCAGCACCACTTCCCAGAACACGTAAAAAAGAAAGAAGTCCAAAGATATAAATACGCCGATCATGCCCGTCTGTTGGAGCAAGAACAAAGCGTAGTAAGCTTTGGTCCGGTCTTGAATTGCATTCCAGGAAGACAGGATCGCTATAGAACCGATCAGCGTAGTGAGCATCACGAGCAGCAGACTGATCCCATCCACTCCGACGAAGTAATTGACTCCCAAACTTGGTATCCAGCTGATCTTCTCCACCATCTGAAAGCCGCCGTCGGCTTTGTTGAAGCGCCACAGCAGGGGTAATGAGACAAGAAAGCCTGCCAGCCCTATGATGTTAGCCCAGAGCCGGATTAGGCTCTTCTGAGTCGCAGGGATACACAAAAGCACAATCATCCCCGCCAGGGGCGTAAAAAGGACAATGCTCAATAAGTGCTCGTTCATAACGTCAACGCATCATGTAGTAAGCAAGGAACACCAGCACGCCGAGCACGAACACCAGGGCGTAAAACTGCACGTAGCCAGTTTGCAGAATCCGCATGGGATAGGATGAGGTCTTTACCAGAAAGGCGAGCAAACGCACCGAACCGTCCACAATCCAGGTATCCCACCATATTGAAATCACCGAACCCAGCCGCGCCAGAAGGCCCGCGCCGTTCACTCCGCCGTCGATGACCTTGTTATCAACAGCCGCTAACAGAGATCCACCGCCTTTGGCGGCTCCTTCGACAAACACCGCGTCGTAAATCTCATCGACGTACCATTTGTGGACCAGCACTTCGTACAAACCTCCCGCCCACCGAGCAACGGAGTCGGCCGCGGCGGGCCGCAGCACGTAAAGGTAACGAGCCAGCCAGATTCCACACAATGCCACGGCTACAGACAGGCACATAAGGAACCACTCCGTCGAAGCCATATGCGACGCCGCTTCCGCTGCGCCGCTACTTCCGGCCGCCAGTACGGGCTCAAGCCAGCGTTCGAAAACCCGGAATAAATCGGGGAACACGGACCACACTTTGGGCAGGCCGATCCAGCCTGCCAGAACACTGCCGGCGGCCAGAACTGTGAGCGGAACCGCCATTACGGCAGGAGACTCATGCACATGGGCGGCGGCTTCCTCTGCCACACGGGAAGGTCCATAAAATGTCATAGCCATCAGCCGCCACATGTAGAACGCCGTCATAGCGGCGGTGATCAGACCCACGACGTACAGCACTATAGAACCCTGCGGGGAACTATAGGTTTGCCATAAAATCTCGTCTTTGGAAAAAAATCCTGCGAACCCAGGGATGCCGGAAATGGCCAGCGACGCGATGAACATCGTCCAATGCGTGACGGGAATCTTCTCTTTCAGGCCCCCCATTTTCCGCATGTCCTGTTCCCCGCCGAGCGCGTGAATAACCGAGCCTGCTCCAAGGAACAGAAGCGCTTTGAAGAAGGCATGTGTGTAAAGGTGGAAAATCGCTGCCCAGTAGGCGCCCACCCCGCATGCCATGAACATGTAACCGAGCTGACTTACCGTGGAATACGCAAGGACACGCTTGATGTCATTCTGCACCAGTGCGATGGATGCCGCCAGGATGGCGGTAAAAGCGCCGATGGCCGCTACAATGGTCGATGTGTGCGGCACCAGCTGGAATAGTGCGCTGGAACGTGCGACCATGTAAACGCCCGCGGTCACCATGGTAGCGGCGTGGATAAGTGCCGAAACCGGCGTTGGGCCTTCCATGGCATCCGGGAGCCATACATACAGAGGGAACTGGGCGGACTTTCCTGTGGCCCCGACAAACAGGAGCAAGGCCATCAGGCTCAGCACGCCGAAGCCGGTCGTTTCCGCCGCAAACCGGCCGCTGTGCAACACCTGATTCACATCCAAAAACCTCGCTGTTCCGAACACCGAAAACATCAGCAGCATGCCCAGGATAAAGCCGGCATCCCCAATTCGGTTGACGATGAACGCCTTGTTGGCCGCGTTACTGGCAGATTTTTTATGGAAATAAAATCCAATCAGCAGGTAGCTGCACAACCCGACGCCTTCCCATCCAACAAACAGGAGTAGATAGTTGTTGGCCAGCACCAGCATCAACATAAAAAACACAAAGAGGTTCATGTATCCGAAAAACCGGTAGTAACCCCCTTCGTGTCCCATGTAGCCGATCGAATACACATGGATCAGGAAACCCACGCACGTCACTACAAGAATCATCACCGCACTCAGTGGGTCGAGCAGGAAGCCGAAGTCAGCGCTAAAGTCTGTTATGGCGCCTACAATGGTGTGGAAAGGCAGACCCGCAAGCCAGGTATACAGGACGACCTGGTGGACTTTCTCCGGTTTGGCGGTTAACTGGATGACGGCGCCTACTGAAAAGAGAAAGGACATCAGGACCATGCCCGGACACATCAGGCTGATGATGGTCCTTCCCCAAAAACTACGATGAGATGCGGTGTGGGGCGGTTGGCCAGCAGGCTTGGCGGTTGCCAGTTCGGGAGCAAGGGCCGACTCCGATAATTCGCCCTGTGGGTCTAGTTTCCGGCCCACCAGCAACATAACGGCTGCGCTGAATAGCGGGAACAAAGGAATCAGCCAGATTTGGTCAAGAAAGCTCATCACGCCATCCTCACCATTTCAGCAAGTTGACTTCATCAGCAACTACAGTTTTTCTGTTGCGGAACAACGCGATCAGAATGCCCAGCCCCACTGCCGCCTCTGCCACGGCCACCGTGATGACGAAGATAGCGAAAATTTGTCCGATGACGTTGTGGAAGTATTTCGAGAAGGCGATTAAGTTGATGTTGACGCCGTTCAAGATAAGTTCAATGGACATTAAAATGATGACGATGTTGCGGCGCACAAGAACGCCCACCGTGCCTATCAGCAACAGCGCTGCGCTGAGCGCTAGGTAATGAACAGCTGTAATGGGATGTAGCATCAGAACCTCCTCTTCGCCATGATGACCGAACCGACAATAGCCACCAGCAACATAACGGAAGCCACTTCAAACGGTAAAAGGTATTGGGAAAAAAGAACGTCTGCGATCCGTTCTGTATTACCTGCTGAAGGGACCATATCGGGCACCTTGGCAAGCTCGAAGTCTGTGCCTCCCTTCATGATGAAATAGGCGAGCTCGCCACCCACTCCCAGCGTACAGACAAGCGCTATCAGCCATTGCCCGTTAAATTGCGGCTGTCGGGCTGCTTCGTCTAGGTTGACCAGCATAATTACGAACAAAAACAGGACCATGACGCCGCCCACGTAAAGGATGATCTGGACGGCAAAGAGGAATTCGGCGGATTGCAGCAGGTACAATCCGGCCACGCCACAGAGCGACACAATCAACGAGATCGCGCTGTAAACTGCGTTTCTGCGGGTGATTGTCAGCACCGCGCCAACCAGCGTCAGGAACGCGAACGTGTAAAAAAAGATCGTATTCACCATCTCCGCTCACCGCCAGTGGAACGCGGCCCCGGCGCGATTTTACCGGGTCCGCAGTTTTCCACACCAACCACTTAGAACTTATACTGGGTCGGTTTCGGGCCTTCTTCGAGCATCTGCCGGTCCCAGATAGCGCCCTCGCGTGAATAGCTTGCCAGTTCGAAATCCTGGGTCAGCTCGAGCGCATCCACGGGGCAGGCGTCCTCGCATAAACCGCAAAACATACACCGGGAGGTGTCATAGGTGAACGTGGTCAATTCTTTCCGCCGAGTTTGCTCATTTCGCTCGCTGCTGACAACGATTAATGCTTCCGGGCACGCCAGTGCGCACAGGTTGCAGGCAATACAGAGCGTCTCGCCTGTTTCCGGGTTGATGTTCAAACGAGGCGCACCTCGGTATCTTTCCGCCACCTTGGGCCGCTGCGCCGGATACTGCTCTGTACAGATGTTCCTGGGATGTTGGCTGCGGAAAGTGACCAGCAGTCCTTCTAGGAGATCAATAAGGAATACCGTTCTGAGAAACTTACGCATGTTATTGATCACCGGCGCAACGCCATCCCGCGCGGCGCATTACCTATCCACCTCGCCCAGCACTATATCCAATGTACCAATGATGACCACCATGTCGGCGACCAAGCCCCCTCGCGCCATCTTGTCCAAAGCTTGTAAATTTACAAATGATGGCGGCCGCACCCGGACACGGTATGGTTGCGTTGATCCGTCACTTACCACAAAGTAACCAAGTTCTCCTTTGGGAGCTTCGATGGATACATATACTTCACCAACCGGTGGCTTGATTACCTTCGGAAGCTTGGCCATGATCGGGCCCTCGGGAATTCGCGCTACGGCCTGCCGGATGATCCTTACCGACTGGCGCATTTCGGCCATGCGCACCATATACCGGTCGTAGCTGTCCCCATTTTCCCCTGTGGGGATGTCGAACTCGTACTGCTCGTAGCCGCTGTATGGTTTGGCTTTACGCAAGTCCCACTTTACACCTGAGGCGCGCAACACGGGTCCAGTGACCCCATAAGCTTTGCAGTCCTCGGCGCTGAGGATGCCGACGTTCTTGAGCCTGGCGACCCAAATGCGGTTCTCCGTAAGCAGTTGCTCGTATTCGTCGACCTTGGGGAGAAAGACGTCGCAGAACTGTTTGACTTCTTCCTCAAAGCCGTCGTAAAGCTCGTATTGCAAGCCCCCAATCCGGAAGGCATGAGTGGTAAGTCTTGCCCCACAATACTTTTCGAAAATATTCATGATGAGCTCGCGCTCGCGGAACGTATAAAACAGCGGGGTGATGGCTCCCACATCGAGGGCGTGAGTGCCGAGCCATACCAGATGGCTGGCGATCCGGTTCAATTCCGTCAGAATCACGCGCACAGTTTGGGCACGTGGCGGCGCTTCTACATTGAGCAACTTCTCAACCGCAAGGCAGTATCCCAACCCGTTGGAAACCGCGGCCACATAATCCAAACGGTCCACATACGGAGTAAACATTTGATATGTGCGGTTCTCGCTGATTTTTTCGACGCCACGATGGAGGTAGCCGATCACGCACTCCGTGCCGATTACCTTCTCTCCATCCAATTTCAGGATGACCCGCAAAACCCCATGCGTCGAAGGATGCTGCGGCCCCATGTTCAGGACCAGTTCCGTGGAGTCGAGGAAGGTGGATTCCATCATAAACTTCACTTATTGCCCGCTTTCAATACCCAGATTCTCCCTGACCCATCCTTCGTCCTGCTTGACAATGGGGTAGTCCTTGCGCAGAGGATGTCCCTGCCACTCCTCAGGCATGAGGATACGGCGCATGTCCGGGTGTCCGGCGAACTCTACGCCGAACATGTCGAACACCTCTCGCTCCAACCAGTTGGCAGTAGCATGGACGCCAACCGCTGTTGCTGGCTTGTAACCGTCCGAAATTCTGGTTTTTATGCGAATCCGCTGATTGCGGGCAAAACTATAGAGGATGTAGACGAGATCGAATCGCTCAGTGCGGGTTGGGTAGTCTACCGCGGTAATATCGACCAGGTAGTCGAACTCCTCTTCTGCCTTTAGGAATTCAAGAATCGGGATTATTCCCTCCGGCTTGGCTACCAGAAATTCTTGGTCGAGATATGTGGCAAATTCGACAATCTGGTCGCCAAAGCGTTCCTGCAAGCGGCGTGTCAACTCACTTTCCCAAGGCTTGGTAGTCATAGTTGGTGCAGGTTTTGGAGCCGCCTGCGAAGACACTGCTTTCTGCTTCTCTCCCCCTGTTGACTCTTCCGCCATGGAATACGCCAAAGAGAACCAACTTTAGCACAGCCAAAATTGAAGGATCAAATGACCGTCGCCCCGAGGTATCGCTGGTGCGCCGCGCGAGTGCTATTAGGTTACGGAATTCCTAGCAAAAGGCCTCGGCATGAAACATCAGCAACTCACGCGGCGATCCTTTTTCGGCGCTGACGCTGGGACCGCCTTTGCACCGGCGGCTTGGCACCCTGCCTTCTGTCGTCAGGTGGGAACACCCGCCCTGGATGGGAGACCGAAAGCCGTCACCATTCGCGACGCACGCCAGGCTCAAATCAGTAAATGGCCCTGATATACGGCTTGGGCAACCACGGCACCCATGCACTTGTTTGGGTACGTGCCGGCTTTTGCGGCCATTAACCTGCGCACGATGACCTTTGATTGGGAATACGCCGCTAAACAACTCACTCCGCGGACCAAAGCTTTGTTGCCGATGCATTCCTTCGAAAACCCGCGCGACGTGGACCAGATTTCAAGCAAGCAAGATTCTGCCAGCAGTCGAAGACGGGACGGGGGTATACCAGATTCGAGAGTATTAGGAGAGAGCCACGACTTTCGGGAATTACAACTTGCCCAGAAACTTCCCGGCGGACAGGCTACACCGAGCGTACGGCGGGACCGGTTTTCAACCGAAACTTCGTATTCATCCCTCAGCGGCGGCATTCGCGCGAAGGCGGTTGCGTGGCATGAAAGAACGCAATGCGCTGGCGGACAGGCAGGTGCGAGCGCTTACCGACAGACTGGTTGAACTGCCAGGGATTGTAAGACCTTACTGCCGGGCCGACGCCAAGTAAGTCTACTGGACAGCTTACCTGCTGTTTTTCGACGAAGCCGAGGCAGCTGCTCGAAGGAAAACCTTAGCCGGACACTCAAGGCGTCTGCATACGTTCTAATGTTTACGACGAACAGCACAAGTATAAGCTTTATTCCAAGGCGAAGCGCTGGCACCACCCGGCCAAGATTCCCGAACGGCTTCCGGGAGCCGAGCAAGTGAACCGCACCGCCGTACATCTGCCCGTTTTGTATAAGGAACCCCAGGAACTTACCGAGCGGTACGTGAGGGCTTTGGAAAAGGCTTGGGCGAAGCGGTCGCAGTTGGCTAAAAAAAAGATTAGGGTTGCGTAACACGGCTCCGCTTTGTGATATACGCAATAGCTGTCGCTACCGAAATATTAATAGGATCTGCGCCGTTTACCACGAGATCTGCAAACTGTCTGGTGGGATAAACATAGCGAGTAGTCATCGGCCAGACGGTTCTGTTGTATTGCTCGATGACCGATTCTGGCGTGCGCCCGCGCTCGCGCACGTCTCGCTCCAAGCGCCGAGCCAGACAGAGGTCTTTATCGGCGAATACGAATATTTTGGTGTTCAGTAATTCCTGGACGCGCTGCCAGTAAAGTGTAAACAGACCCTCTACGATCACATACTCTGCCGCCTTAATACATAGAGTTTGCGGGGAGCGCAGGTGTCGCTCGAAATCATATACTGGCGCAGCCACTTCCCCGCCCTGCGCCAGGATTTCGAGGTGAGAGACGAGAAGGGTTTCCTCAATTGCTTCGGGCTGATCGAAGTTCTGTTGCGCCCGCTCCGCCTGCGGAATATGAGAAAGGTCTCGATAGTACGAGTCCAAGGAAATGACGACGGCGTTAATAGTCACAGCGAGTTGCTGTGCCAAAAGGCTCTTGCCGGCTCCCGACGGTCCAGAGATGCCAATCATGTGGGGAAACATCTTCTGCAAGCAAAAAGTATACAGAGCTGCTACGCATCCAGCCAAAACATAGGAGATGCACCGTGCAAGATAGAATAAAGGAATGCGGGCCGAAGTGGCTCGTAGCAAGTGGTGTCTGCATGCTGTCGTGATCTTGCTGTGGCTGGCAACCACACTTTCGGGGCAAATGACGATCACCGGCAGGGTCACGGATGAAAATGGCAACGCCGTTGCCGGCGCGCGGATAGAATTTCGCGAAGCGACTCAGCACTGGGCGGCTACCACTACTTCAGATGTACAGGGATTTTTCAAGTTCCATCTTCCTGCAGCTGGCTATTATTCGATCCACATTGAAAAACAAGGCTTTTTCGTCTTGGATAAGCCCGCATTCTTCACTAGCGAAGGGGAACATACCGTCGGCATCACGTTGAACCATCTGCGTGAGTTCATCGAATCCATCGATGTGAAGTACTCTCCTCCGGCAATAGACCCCACCGAGACTTCCGAACAGAAACGGCTGGATACTGTGGAAATTCTTGAAGTTCCTTTTCCCGCCTCTCACGACCTGCGGAATGCGCTTCCTATGTTTTTGGGTGTAGTTCAGGATAATCAAGGCCGACCTCACTTCAATGGCGGCGCCACTGACCAGGCTAACGTGACCCTGGACGGCTTCGACCTGACAGACCCTGGGACAGGTCAGCTTAACGCCAGGGTTAGCATCGACGCGGTTCGTAGTTTGGATTTTGAAAGCGCCCGGTTTTCCGCGGACAAAGGGAGGGGTTCCGCAGGAACCCTGGATATTAAGACCGACATGGGTGATGACCGCTGGAGATTTGCGGCCACCAATTTCATTCCCAGCCTGAGTTCGAAATCTGGGCTTTTCATTGATAAGTGGACCCCTAGATTCACCCTTTCAGGCCCCATTTCACGTGGTCGCGCATGGTTTTATGATGGTTTCGACACCTACTACGATGTCACTACCATCTCTGGGCTGCCCCATGGACAGGACCAGAGTCGAAGCGTGACAACGAATAATCTGGCGCGCTTTCAGGTGAATCTAAGCGCGTCGAATGTGTTGTCCGGCAGTTACCTGCTCAATTATATTGACGCCAACCGCCAGGGGCTTTCTTCGCTGGATCCCGTCGAGACAACCACCAACCAGCGCCAAACTCTATCTCTGGCGGCAATAAAAGATCAGATCTATTTTCACAGCGGCGCTCTGCTGGAACTTGGGTTCGCCTTCACGCGCGGCATGGCAAGGCGGAGCCCACAGGGTAGCGCAATCTATGTGATTTCGCCGTCAGGCCGCAGTGGGAACTACTTTGAAGATTCGACCCGGCACACTGAGCGTGAGCAAGGCATCGTAGGCCTGTTTCTGCCACCCTGGCAGCGTTTCGGAAAACACCATTTCAAAGTGGGCGTAGATTTTGAAGCGAGGCGTTTGGATGAAAAGATTCAACGCCACGATTATTTGATCGTGCGTGTTGATGGGAGCTTGGCCCGCCGTGTCTCCTTCGCGGGCAAGGGTTTGATATCACAAAGCGATTTTGGAACCTCGGCTTACGCGCTGGACCGCTGGACGGTGCGCGAGGGGCTGGAGCTAAACTTGGGAGTTCGACTGGACTGGGACGGCAGCGTCCACGATTCACTGGTTGCTCCAAGGCTGTCTCTAGCCTGGACGCCTAAGCTTTTTGGGGGAACCAAACTCGCTGCAGGATATGGAAGTTTCGCAGATACACCGAATCTCCTCACTTTAGCCGCGCAACAGGACCAAAAAAGCATCACGACTTTCTACTCTCCCGACGGCGAGGTCTACCGTGGACCCATTACAGCCACCTTCATGAGCCCGGAGCAATCGTTGAAACTGCCCCGGGCACGCGCGGCAAGCTTATCAGTTGAGCGCGCTCTCCCACATGAAATTTACAGCAAGGTTAGTTATCAACGGCGTATGGAGGCGTCAGGCTTTACTTTCGCCGTCTCCAGCCCTTCCCCTTCGACCGTGATGTATCTACTCAAGAACGCCCGTGCAAACCGCTATGACGCCGTGGAGCTGAGCCTTCGCCGCCCATTTGCAGGTCAATATGAAGTTTTCGCGGGCTATACCTGGTCCAGGGCAAGATCCAATGCTGTGGTGGACTACAGTTTGGACAATCCGATTTATGCCTCTCAAGGGCCTGGCCCGCTCGATTGGGACGCTCCCCACCGCTTGTTGAGCTGGGGGTGGGCACCGGTCCCTGGCCGGCTGATTTTCCCGGGCATGCATTGGTTGTTTCGCAATACTGACGTGATGTATCTGGCGGAAGCCCGCACGGGGTTTCCTTTCAGTGTCGTTAACGAATCTGGATTTATGGTGGGGGCAGCAAATTCGAGACGGTTCCCCTCTTATTTCATGCTGAATTTGCACCTAGAAAGGAAATTCCGATTTATGCACTATCAATGGGGGTTCCGTTACGGGGTTTTCAACCTTACTGGTCGCGCCAACCCGAACGTCGTCAACAACGTGATGGATTCGCCGTCTTTCCTCACCTATGCGGGAGGCCAGAAGCGAGCTTTCAATGTGAGGATACGATTTTTGGGGAGGAAATAAGCCTGGCAGAGCCGCCGGAGGTTGCGGTCAACTGGACTTTCATACCGGCCAGTCAACAGGCTCGGTGGTGCAGCACTCCAGCCACCCTTGCTGGGGTACCGCGCCTAAAGGAAGGTTGTCCCGCCAGAGGGAGACCTGAAACTGAAGGATTTCACCGCGGCTCAAGCCCAAGCTGGCGACGGCGACCCGGATTTCCAGCACCTTTTTGAAAGCATATTCGGCCACAGGAACAGCGGAAGAGGCATTAGGTAGTCTGATCTCGACTGGCCTCACCAGTTCTTCCTCCAGACGAAGCCGCAAAACGCCATTCAATGGAGGCGTAGAAGGCCGCTGCAATACGACGCGCACCTCGATGCCTTCGAGCATCTCGGGGCTTAGCGTCTCAAAATCGAGCCGGAGGTAAAAGTTGATGCCATCCGATCCGTAGTACAACTCCCGAATCAGATAGCGCTGTCCATGCATGGCACCGGAGCGACCATTGATGCGATACTGGCCGGCGCCCAGCCACTCGAAAAACGAGGTCACCTCCCCATCAATCACCGGGTGGATCGGACCTGAGGGTAGAGCATGGAACTCGATGATGGCAGCCTTCAGAATGGGCTGCGACAGCTCATCGGGAGGACTCAATCCCAGAGCCCGGTATACGTTGGCGAGATGGTCCCTGTAAAGCTGATCAAACTCAGGCCGGTTAGCAGAATCGTGTTCGGGACCGTACCACCAGCACCAGTCGCTCCCTTCGGCAATTAGCAGCTCCTCACAGGCAAGGCGCAACATCTCCGGCGTCAGCCCAAGCTCACTCGCCGACTGTTCGCGTTCTTCATAAGTCTGACGGGCTCGTAGCAAATATTCCCATGCGCGGTTATCCTCTTCGGCCCCAATCCAGATATCGAAGTTCGCGTTGATCCAGGAGCCGGGGAAAATGCGTTCCAGACTTTGAGGCTCCATACGGAGCAAAGCTTCGCTCATCGTTAGCGCCTCAATATCCCTGGCTACAGAGATCCTTTCATACAATTCCCGAAGAAAGGGACGACCGTTGTTCTGGTAATACTCCCAGGCATTCTCCCCATCCAGGATGACCGGCACGAGGGCATCTCGTCCCGCAGAAAGAAGGGGTCGGCAGTTTTCACGTACGCGGTTCAGAAAATCTTCGGCGGATTCTTTGGCGCCCATCCGCGAGTACACAAACCCGATCAGGTCACTGAGAAAGCGGTCACGGAAAACAATTTGAATTTGTCGCCCATTCTGTCGCCAGAGGTAGGGACGGTACTTTTCAGTAACCCCGACATGGCTATTCAAAGTTCTTGCAAGCACTCCCTCGTCGGTGGCCGTCCACAAGAAGCCGGCTTCGGCGGCGATCCGTAGCACCTCGTCAGAAACGGACCCTTCGGACGGCCACATCCCAACCGGTGGCTCATTGAAACGCTCGGTCATGTATTGCCGTGCTCTCTCAATTTGAAGACGCGCATCTTGCGGATATGCGAACCGGCTTGGCAGCGGCACGTACGGATGAGAAACCTCGGCAATATTGGTGTCACACAACAGGGGCAGGATGGGGTGATAGAAAGGCGTGGTGGAAAGTTCTATCTGTCCGCTAGCTGCGAAGTCACGGTATACGGGGAGGACTTTGTTGAGGATCTCCGCCTCTTTCTTTCCCACCAAGACTTGATCTTCCAGAGTGAATTGTCTGCCTTTAGTTACCAGCTCGCAGACTTCCGCATCCGTTGCAAGGTACTCTTCGTCAAACCATGCCAGTTGCGAGAGAACTTGCAAGTCGCGGAGCGCCTGAGCATTAAAAAAACGCCGCGCACGGACCACATCTCGCCCTGCCGATCTCCAGTCGTCATACAGTTCGCCGTAGCGGGGGAACCGGTAAATCATGTGCGCTGGATTGGCTTGAAAACCATACCGCAGCAGAAACTCCTGTTCCTCGGGCGTCATCTCCTCAGCGGGCTTCGAGGCACAGCGCAGAAATGGATCTGCTGCCTGTCCAGTAGCATACTCTTCGACTTGCACCATCATGGAGGGCACCACGTTAAACGTCTGCCGGATGTGCGGGTATTCTGCCAAGATCCTGACCATGCCGTAGTAATCCTTCAAGGCATGGAGGCGTGTCCACGGCAGCCTATACTGTCCCGATATCAGATCCTTGTAAAGCGGCTGGTGCATATGCCATAGAAAACACAGGTAGATCTTCGACATCAGCCCCTCACAATGTAAAAGGGGAAAAGTAGCTGCTCGGCAAAATAGCCGCCGGATGCCCCCCAAGCGGCGTCCCTAAGGCAGCATTCCATGCCATGCCGTACCGTATCGCGACTCCCGTTTAAAAGCAGCCACGCTTGGAAACCACAACGAGGTCCCGTAGACTACCGGATTTCGCTCAGTCAGAGAAACCCCCGGTAATTCGGCGAAATAGGGTTTCAGTTCCGGAACCGGCTGAAAAAACGTGGACATTGGCCTTGCAGCAGCGTCGAAATGGGTCATTGGGCGAAGCCCCAGAATAAGCTCCATGGTTCGTAAGACACTTACAGTGTTGTACATGGTCCGGTCTACAGTGTGACGCCGTACATAAGGAGAAATTACCAGGGCCACTGAACGGTGGGAATCCACATGATCCGGACCGTCTTGCGCGTTATCTTCCATCACAAAGATCGCGGTCTTCGGCCAAAAGCGGCTCTTGCTCACGCCTTCTACGATCATTCCCAAAGCGTAGTCGTTGTCCGCCATGGCGGAAACTGGAGAAATTTTCCCGGGAGCCCTCCCCGAGGTATGGTCGTTTCCCAACCTGACCAGCAACAAACGAGGCATCTGGCCTGATTTCTCAAAGTCGCCCAAATCATTCAGAAATACTTTCGCCCGCTCTACATCCGGATAATCCGTGTCAAAACCCCGGTATCGCAAGTTCGTTATAGGCCGTAGCACAGGATCGTTCACTGACTCGACTTGAACTCCGTCGGAACCCAATTTAACTTTATTGGTAACCCAGTATCCATAGTTTCGCATGGAGATTCCTGCCGCCCGGGCGTTTGTCCAAATATACCACGCCGGAGGTGTGGCCGCGGGTTCTTCACCAAAAAAGTCTTGGTGGTCCTGATGTCTTGCACATCTATTCGGCCACAGTTTTTGGACATAATCTGGCGCGATAGCCGCCATCGCCCAGTAGAGGCCATCGGCGCTCACCTCTGCGTTGACATAGAAGTTATCGAGAAGCACGAACTCCCGCGCCAGCTTGTGATGGTTGGGCGTGACTCTTTCTGGAAACTGGACCAGCGAAGGGTCGCTGTCACCCTCCTTCATGTCGCCAAACACCTGATCGTATGTTCGGTTCTCTTTAACAACGTAAACCACATGTTCAATTGGTGAAGCTTGTCCGGGATTGGCGGGAATCGGGTTGCCTGCAGGAACTCCAGCATCTTCGAGTAATTGTGTATGGTAAAGCGAGTTGCGCAAAACCATCTTCGTGTATTGTTCCAGCTCTTGCTGCTCGAATGCGTCGATAAAAGAAGCCGTACCCTGCTGGATGCGCGCTACATATTGAGCGGTTCCGTTCCCTGTTAAAGGATTCGGACCTTTCGGATTAGGAAAGGAGCGCACACCCTTGCCGTTCAATACCACCAGTCGGCCATCAGCCAGAGAACAAACCGCAGTCGGGTACCAGCCAGTAGGAATGAAACCTGCGACTCTGCTTGGCTGTTCTGAGACCTCTATCACCGCCACCGCGTTGGCATCTGAGCAGGCGACGAATAATTTCTGCCGATCCGGACTCAGGGCCAGCGCACTGGGAGTCATGCCCAGAGGGTGAGCAGAGGTAAAAGCCACGTTGATAGCTTCAAGCGGCTCCAAATTATTCCCTTCGGTCACTCCCACCACGCGCACAGTGTTGGTATTTGCGGCAGCCACAAATATGCGGGCCACGTAGCGGAGCTCCTGGTTCTCCTCCGTTTGCGGAAAGCCTGGGCGCCAAACCATGTCCGTAGGATGAGGCGCAAGCGGCACCGTCGCAATGATCTTCCCGTCAGCTGCCTGCTGATGAAGCAACATACCATCAGCCCAACAAGTGACGAAAAACGACTTCCCATCGGGATGAAATAGAATTCGGTACGGGCGGCGTCCCGTTTTAAATCGTTCAATCACCCTGCCGGACTGCGGGTTGATCACCACGATGGAGTTGTTGAAAAGATCGGCTGCATAGATCAAACGTCCATCCGGTGAGACCGCAACGTCTCCGATGAAATCCTTATATGTGCGTTTGGACTCCGGGACAACGGCGAAGGTTCTGGTAGCTCGCAACACGCCGTCCCGAAACGAGAATTCAAAAACAGACGCGCGGGAGCCGCCGCCTACATATACCAAATCACCTCTTGGACTGAAAGTCAGGCCCAGCCAGGCATCGGGCACTGGAACACGGCTCACCTCCTTAGACTGTACGGTGTCCAGAACGCTGATGGAAGGCGGCTCATAGCCCGCGTTCATAACCAAAAGGAACTTCCCGTCGGCAGATGGGGCGCACGAGAGGGGAAACGTACTTAAAGGAATTTGCTTGCCTGCGGGACGCAATATCCAACCGCTGTTCAGAAGAAATCCGCCTCCGGCTACCGGCCCAACCCTTTCGACATGCACAGGTTGAGAACATAGCATCACAGCAACAACGACGAAGATAAGAAATGCTACAGCCGGTTTGGTCATTCGAAAAACTTTTGGGCAATGGGGAAGCGTCGCCCAATCCCGAAAGCCTTGGTCGTTACCTTCAAACCGGGCGCCGCCTGTTGCCGTTTATATTCGTTCCGGTCAACTTTGTTCACAATATCGCGAACAAGCTCTACAGGAAGCTTGCGTTCAAAGGCAATCTCCCCGGGCGTTTTATATTCTTCTACATAATCCTTCAGAATTACGTCCAGAATCTCATAATCGGGCAATGAATCGGTGTCTTTCTGGTTCGGACGAAGCTCCGCTGATGGGGGTTTGGTAAAAACCGCGTCTGGTATGGCGCCCATGTGGCGCTGGTTCGCCACGCGGGCCAGTTTATACACCAGGGTCTTCGGCACGTCGCTGATCACAGCCAGACCGCCAATCATATCCCCATAAAGAGTGCAGTAGCCGACGGCGAGCTCGCTCTTATTCCCCGTGGTCAACACCAAAGAATTCCATTTGTTGGAGAGCGCCATTAGAGTGACGCCGCGCAACCGCGCCTGCAAGTTTTCCTCCGTGACGTCCGCAGGCGCGCCGCGGAATAACGGCTCGAGGGTCCGGAGGAATTCTTTGTAAACACCGGTGATCGGGATCACTTCGAAACGTATGCCGAGGTTGCAGGCAAGCGTTCTGGCGTCCACAAGGCTACCGTCAGAAGAATGGGGCCCTGGCATGGCTACGCCTACTACGTTCTCGCGGCCCACCGCATCAGCGGCAATAACGGCTGTCAAGGAAGAATCGATCCCGCCGCTTAATCCGAGAAGCACGCTGCGAAAACCGCATTTATGAATATAATCCCGAGTGCCGAGCACGAGCGCCTCATAAACCGCCTCGTGTTCCTCACTCAGATTTTCGTGGCGGTCTCCTACACCGGTGGACGTATCTACGAAAACCAGATCCTCCCGGAAGGACGCTGCTGAAGCAATAACCTCACCCTGAACGTCCACCGCAAAACTACTTCCGTCAAAGATAAGTTGGTCATTGCCGCCGACTTGGTTGACATAGAGCAAATGCGCCTGATAGCGCTTGGCAGTTGCCGAAAAAATCTCGCGGCGCAAGGTCCGTTTCCCCATGTGATAAGGGGAAGCGTTGATGCTGATAAAAATCTCAGCGCCCTGCCCGGCCAGTTCCTCAACGGGATCGCGCCGGTAAAGCCGACGTTCCCAGAACTGTTTGTCGTTCCAAGCATCTTCGCATATGGTTAGAGCCACTTTGTGCCCCCGAAGAAGGCACAGGGATTGCCGTTCGGCAGGGAGAAAATAGCGGGCTTCGTCAAACACGTCGTATGTAGGAAGCAACATCTTGCTTTGGCGGAAAACGACCCGACCTCTTTCGAGCACGGCAGCGCTGTTGGTCGCATTTTTCCCCGCATGGCCATCGGCGCGACCGACGTACCCACAAATGATGATTGCATCCACATCCGAGGTCTCGGCGGCAAATCTGGCGAGCTGCTCCTCGGCACGTGCGAGAAAACTCGGCTTTTCCACAAGGTCGCGTGGCGGATAGCCTGTAATGCTGAGCTCAGGGAATATAATCAGATCGGCCCCTTTCTCGCATGCCTGCCGGACGTATCGGAGCATAAGGTCCACATTGCCGGCGAGATCGCCGACCGTGGTGTTAATTTGTGCAAGGGCGATTCGCATGGAAAATTCTATTGTACGGTGGAGATTAGGCTGCGACCAGAGGTGCCTACTTACGGCGGTGAGGAGCGGATGCATCCGGCCTTGGCCTTTTGTATGAAGGTCATAGCGAGTACGACAAATTTACGTAACTTTTTTCGCTTTGGGCGCGTATGGTGGATTTGAAACGCAGGGAACGGCAATGCTGATTTGTGCAACTGCGGGAAGCCAGGCAGCTAACACGGCAAGCGGCGGTTTGCCCCTTGGTGGTGTCCATCTGACTCGAAAAGAGTGCGCCCTGCTGCGGCTACTTATGGATAACGCCGGCCGGTGCGTGCGCCGGGACGTGCTGCTCCAACAAGTATGGGGATATCAGGCCAGCACGCGAACGCGCACGCTGGATGTACATATCCAGCGCCTCAGGAAAAAACTTGGGCCAGCGGCCGTACAGATCCTTACCGTGGTTCGCAGCGGTTACATGTGGCGGAAAGATGGCGATCCAGGTCCGGCTTAAGGTTCTGCTGACGGCGTTTTGAGGGGCGCCACATGGTAATTTCGAATAGCCGTAGCACCGACAACGCCTGCGCAAAAGAAGTTGACGGCGGTAAACGGCTTGGTCAAACGCTCATGCGGCATCTTTTTCCGTAATATCCACTGCAAGAGAATCAAACCACCGGTAGCGGAAGACTTGATAACCACTCCGCGCGCTACCGAAAATCCGCCTTCAGTGTTGCGCAGATAAGGATTGGCCTCGTAAGCGCCGCGCGACGAGAGGACGTCAAAAACGTTGGCGCCTATTAGAGTAAGCGTTGAAATGACGAATGCTTTTTCCGCTGACCGGCTTTTTGCCTGCCCTTCCGTAATCTCCCCGCAAATTCCATGGGAGGTGCACAAAAAAGCGCAAAAAAACACAGCTATACCTTGCCTCTTCAAGGTTGCCTCGCTTTCGAGCCCCTGCGGTGTTCCCGAACTTGGCCTAACTCACATATCGGCCCGGTAAGGAAAGTTTTCGAGCAGCTAGGGTTGGCAAGGGCAAGGAGTGAGGAGAGCGGATGCTTAAATCTGGCGCGCCCGGAGGGACTCGAACCCCCGGCCTACTGGTTCGAAGCCAGTCGCTCTATCCACCTGAGCTACGGGCGCATCGCTCCTTCATTATAACGAGCCCATTAAGAGCGCAGGAGGATTGCTACCATGAAATCTGCACAATGTTGTTTCACCACACAAAGCGTGAAATTGAAATCAAATTGCCTCTTACCGGAGCAGAACACGGGCGCGGCCTTTTGCGGTCCGCAGGCTTCCGCGTCGTACGCAAGCGCGTTCTAGAGATCAATGAAGTATACGACACCCCTAGGGGCGACCTCAAAAGAAGTGGTATTTTGCTGCGCTTAAGGCAGGCAGGACGCGTGAGCACGCTAACCGTGAAGAAGCCTCTCGCCGGCAGCCGTTACAAGTCCCGGCACGAGGTCGAGACCCCGGTGTCCGATTTTGGAGCCTGCGCAGAGCTTCTTCACTGTCTGGGGTACAAAACCGCCTTCCGCTATGAGAAGTACCGGACAGAGTACTCTAAGCCGGGAGCGAAAGGGCTCGCCATGCTGGATGAAACCCCCATCGGCGTTTTTCTCGAACTGGAAGGTCCGCCTTCCTGGATCGACCGCACTGCCAGACAATTAGGATTCGGCGCTCGCGACTACATAACTCTCACTTACATGGACCTGCATCTTAAGGCTTACCGGTCAAAAGGGCTTCTCCGCTCCCGAATGGTGTTTGCACGCTGACAACACGCTTCGATCAACACCGTCAGGTCCTTCCGCGAAAAGCGCCTGTGCAGCCTATGCTCCACTACAGCCTCCTGACAGTGCATTTGTTGTTGAAGGGTTTACTGCGTGATATTGTATAGCCCGGTAACAACAATAGTAGCCAGAGTACGCGTGCCATCATGTCGGGTTGGGTGTTGAAAGCGGAGAAAGCAATATTGAGGAGGAGTAATGAGTTCGATCCTGCTTCTCATAACGTCGTTATTGTTGCTACTTGTCTATTGGTTTCGGTCGAGCTGTCTTTTCATTCTGAATACAAAACGCTCTTTGCAATATGCGTCCCACGCAGCAAAAGCGAATAACCTGAACTTCCTTGACGTGCAAAGCCGGCTTGAACAAGAGCCGGACTTAGTCGCCTTAGACTCGCTTCACGAAGCGCTGTCGAGCGACTATCGGCTCCTCAGCTATCTTCTTCGTCACACCGCAGGACCGCGCTCCGGCGGGCTCAATTTTCAACACAGGCTGCTGTTTGCCGATTTTCGGGCTATGCAGATATGGTATTTTCTCGTCCGTAAAATTAGCGCCGGACACGCTCGCCGGGCACTAGAAGAAATGACCAATATTTTGCAACATTTCGCCCATGCCATAGGAGAGCGGGCCGCCTCTTCAATCCAGGGTTGAAGACCACACAGTCGGGGCATGCACGAGGCCCCAAGAATCGAAGCCGGACCGCTATCGGAATCGTCATGATAAGTAAAGGCGTTCCAGAATAGCGCTGGTGGCTTGCTAGAATGAAAAAGTGCGGCCCGACGCTGTCCTCGAATCAGCTGTAGCCAGTCTGGATCTGGTGCGGAAAGAAATCGGCAAAGTCATTGTAGGCCAGCAGGATGTTGTCGACGCAGTGCTCATTTGCCTGTTGGCGGGTGGCCATGTGTTACTTGAAGGAGTACCCGGCCTCGGAAAGACAACGCTGCTCAGAACGCTCGCACGAGCTTTGAACTTGAAGTACTCGCGGATCCAGTTCACTCCGGATCTGATGCCGGCTGACATCGTTGGTAGTATGATTTTGGAAACTGACGACCATGGCGCAAAGTCTTTGTGCTTCCAGCCAGGCCCCATTTTCGCCAATCTTGTTCTCGCAGACGAAATAAACAGGGCCACGCCTAAAACGCAGTCGGCGCTGCTTGAAGCCATGCAGGAGCGGACTGTCACCAGCGGTACGACGACCCACGAACTGGAAGCTCCTTTTTTGGTGATGGCCACCCAAAATCCCATTGAGATGGAGGGAACCTACCCACTGCCGGAAGCCCAGCTTGACCGTTTCTTGATGAAAAGCCTGGTGAATTATCCCTCCCCCGAAGAGTTAAACCAGATTGTAGATCGAACCATTTATAGAGACGAGGTACATCTGAAACCGGTGATGGGACGCGAGGAACTCTTGGAAATCCGGGCTCTGTGCAAAGAGATCCTGGTCGCTCCTCACGTACGGAGTTTTGCCGTAGACCTGGTGCTAGCGACCCAACCGGAACAGAAACAGGCTCATGAGCTTGCCCGGAAATATTTTCGTTACGGCAGCTCTCCTCGGGGCGCGCAGGGGTTAGTGGAATGCGGGCGCGCCCTTGCGTTGATCCGGGGACGTTTTCATGTCAGTATTGACGACATACGCGATGTGGCGCCGGCTGTATTACGCCATAGGGTCATTTTGAACTTCGACGCACACGCCGACGGTCAAACCACAGAAACAATCCTCAGTGAGATTATCCATAGCATGCCCCTGCCCGCGGCGTAAAGCAGGAGGATCGACATGTCCCAGCCCCCTTTGGTGGAGCGCCAGTTCCTAGAAAAGCTGGAGAGACTTACAATCCACTGGCAGAAGTCTTTTCCTGGGTTGGTCGGTGGACACAATCCTTCGCGCTTTTCCGGTCCCGGCCAGGAATTTCTGGATCACAGGCGATTTCACTACGGAGACGATCTCCGCGCGGTCAACTGGCGAGCTTATCTCCGGCTGGAAAAACTGTTCCTGAAAATGTTTCAGGTGGAGCCGCGCGTCCCGGTACGGATCTTGCTGGACACCAGTTTGTCGATGTCCACTGGTGCAGTCTCCAAGTTTGATTATGCCCGAAAGCTGGCCGCTGCATTGTGTTATGTCGGACTGGTAAGGCTGGAGACAATCACATTGCAGCCTTTCAGTACAGCCCTCGGGGATCACCTCGTGTGTGCCGGTGGGCGACACCGCTTCGCCCCAGCCGTGCATTTTCTGACGCAACTGCAAGCCGCCGGGATCACAAACTTCCTGAGTGTCGCGCGGGAGTTTGTCTCGCGTTATCTTCAAAAAGGTTTGCTGATAGTAATTTCCGACTTTCTGGACGATTCAGACTGTTGCAAGCCGCTGCAATACTTAGCGGATTTTGGCCACGAGCTATTGCTGATCCACGTGTGGGCAGAAGAAGACCGCAAGCCGCCATGGGGGGGAGAGTTGGATCTGATCGACGCAGAAACCGGCGCACGTGTAACATTCCAGTCTGATGATAAGTCCAGACAAGAGTACACGGCGGCTTTTGACGCCTACGCTCGCGAATTACGCAGCCTGGCTCTGCGAAACGGGGGCCGCTATGTGGGTCTTTCCACGCTTCTCACCCTTGAGGAAGCCGTCTTCGGCCCGCTGGCAAAAGCGCGGGGAATCGCGTGAGGCAGACCGTACACCAGAAGGCAAACTGGCATGTCATTGCTTAACTTGGGCTTGACGGAACTGCTGGCGCTACTGGGAACAGTCTCGGGATTGGTTTTGGCGTTGTATCTGCTTGACCGTTCCCGGAAACGTCAGGTCGTCGCCACGCTGCGGTTCTGGGCGCAAGCCAACAGTCCAGCTCCGTTACGGCGCAAGCGACGCAAGATTCACCAACGACTGTCACTGTTTCTGCAATTGGTAAGCCTTGCGTTGTTGCTTTTGGCGATCGCGCAGCCTCGTTTTGGAAGCCGGGAACGCAAGCCACGCGATCATGTACTGATATTAGACACCTCTTCATGGATGCAGGCGCGGACTTCGAGGGGCGCTTTAATGGAAGAGGCGCGCGCACTGGCCTTTCGGTGGCTCGCCGGCTTGCCGTCCTCGGACCGAGTCATGCTGGTCCGCGCCGATGCCCTAGCGACGCCGGCAACAGGATTTGAAAGTGATCACCGGGTGGTAGAAAAAGCCATCGCCGCCTCCGAACCAAGCCAGACGGCACTGGACATCGGCAAAGCCCTGGAGCTAGCCGAAAGAGTACAGAGATTGCATTCCTCAAGCGCTGGAGAAGTGGCATACGTGGGGGCAGGACGGATAGCTGGCGGTGTACAAAACAAAATCCGGCGCCTACCTTCCAACCTCCTGGTTCTTCTGGTGGACCGAGAGGCCCGGAACTGCGGCTTGCGAACCATCAGCGTGCGGCGCTCCGCTACGGACCCGTCCTTGTGGGAGATGTTCCTTTCGGTCAAGAATTACAATCCGACCGCAACTGACGTCTCTGTCGCAGTGCTGTTTGGCGGGGCCCCGGTGGGTGTACGTCGTTTGCACATCTCCCCCGCGGGTGAACAAAATACAATTTTTCTCATTCGAACCCGTGCCGCCGGGTGGCTGGAGGCACGATTGTTTCCTGGCGACGGTTTCCCGGCGGATGACCATGCTGTGTTGGAATTGCCTCAGCAGAAAATCCTGCGGGTAACCGTATACTCGAACCACGCAGAGTGGCTTAAACCGTTGCTGGCAGCCAACCGTTACGTCTCGGCCAAGTTCCGCAAGCCCTCGGACTACAAGCCGCAGGAAGATAGTGACGTAGCCATTTTCGATCGGTTTACGCCTCAAACCCCTCCTGCTTCTGACAGTATCTGGATCCAGCCACCACGGGAAAATCCTATTTTCAAAGTGGTGGCGTCTGTTGCGGAAGCGCCCGTCACGCGATGGTGTTCCGAGAATTTGCTGGCTGCCGGTTTGCGTACCGCGGACCTCAGAGTTCGCAATGGCGAGGTGTTCGCTCCTGAAGCGGGCGATATTCCCGTCGCAGAGGTTGCTCAAGGCCCAGTGATCCTCGCGAGGCCGGGCAAGCCGAAACTGGTGGCGCTGGGTTTTCATCCCATGTTATCCAGGGTGCGCTATGAGCTGGCGACCCCGCTGTTGTTCGCCAATATTCTCGGTTGGTTTGCTCCGCAGATCTTCCAGCACTGGGAACTGAATGCAGGTAACGTTGGAAGTGTCACCGTGCCTCTGGCGCAAGACACGGATTTGTCAGAAATTCGCGTAACTGACGCCAGTGGCGCCCCACTACCTTTTACCATAAGAGGCCAGGCTGTGCGACTATTCAGCGGGAACCCGGGGATTATCCGGGTGATGACCGGCGGACGCGAGCTTGTGAATTCTCTAACGCTTCCTGACGTAGCAGATACCCAATGGGCGCCTCCGCAATCTGCAAGACACGGACTGAGTAACCAAATCAGAGTGGGGACAAGGTCGCGTGACTGGTGGCAGGTGCTGGCTCTCGCGGGTGGTCTGGGATTGTTGATTGAGTGGTTACTTTTCGGACAACGTAGGGCCTCGCCACAGATGGTGCTTCTCCCACGGAAGGAAAAGTCGCCAATGGCGGAATTGGAGCAGCGCTCATGAGCTTTGGGCATGCCTGGCTACTGCTTGTTGCCTGTCTCCCTTTATTTGGCGCTTGGCTTGCTCGCAGGCGCACGCAAAGGGCCGGTGCACTGTGGTTAAAAGCTTTGGCGCTTTTTTGCGTTCTGCTGGCCTTAGCTGAACCCCGCCTGAGTCTTCCAAGCTCAAAGATGGCTATTACGGTTTTGGCCGATACATCAGCCAGTGTCACTGACAAAGACCTCATGCGCGCCTCGCAGATTGCTGGCAGAATCGAGCGCGACCGTGGACGTCATTTGGTCCGTGTCGTTCCATTCGCACGGGAAACCCGCTCGCTGGAACCGACGGAAGGCAGCCAGTCTTATCACCTGAAGCACACACCGGGTGAACAGGGACTGGCGACAGACTTGGAGGCAGCAATCCGGGAAGCCATCGCTTCTTTTCCCTCGGGTTCAATTCCTCGCCTTGTGCTGATTTCCGACGGCAAGGAAAACCTGGGAAGCGTGGCGCGAGCTTCTTGGCTGGCAAAACAGTTGGGAATTCCTATAGACGTTTTTCCGCTCAGCGGACGAGCAAAACCGGCACTTTCACTCGAGTCTGTCGAGGCGCCTTCTTTCGCCTATAGCGGCGAAAAGGTTCCTCTGGAGCTAATCATTCGGTCGGCGCAACGAACACGCGCCACACTGAGGACCTACGCAGAGGGTAAGACCCTTGGCTCCGCCGAGATCATGCTCGAGCCCGGTGCAAACCGTGTGCATGTCAATGCCAGCCTGACAGCGTCTGGAGCGGTAGAACTGACAGCGGAGATCAGTGCGGAAGGCCTGGGAGAGGTTCGCTTCAGCCGGGCGCTGTCTTTACGGCGCCCTAAGGTACTGCTGGTCTCGTCCGATACGCCCTTTGCCGAGGAGCATTTGATCGCGGTTCTCCGTCAAGGTCAATTCGACGTGGAACGTGCTGGGGCAGCTGTTCCTGACGACCTGAGTCCTTATCAGCTCATTGTGTTGAACAACTGGGACTTTGAATCCATGCCCGAAGCAGAGAAAGTGGCGATCGAAAGTTTCGTACGTCGTGGTGGCGGGTTGCTTGTGATCGGCGGGGAACGTAACATTTATGTCGAACAGAAGACTAAAGATGACCCCCTTAACCGGACATTGCCAGCTACGCTAGCTCCCCCTCGGTCTCCGGAAGGGACTTGCGTCGTTTTGATCATCGACAAATCCTCCTCCATGGAAGGCAGGAAGATTGAACTGGCCCGCGTTGCGGCATCCGGTGTGGTCGAACACCTACGGCCCATTGACCGCGTGGGCGTGCTCATTTTCGATAACTCTTTCCAATGGGCTGTGCCCTTGCGGCGAGCTGAGGATCGCGGTCTGATCAAGCGCCTGATCGCTGGAATCGTCGCTGACGGAGGTACACAGATCGCCCCTGCACTCACCGAAGCTTATCGCCGGATCCTCCAGGAACGTGCTCTGTTCAAGCACATCGTACTGCTTACAGATGGCATTTCCGAAGAGGGCGACAGCCTCAGGCTTGCCCAGGAAGCAGCACAAAACCGTGTGACCATCTCTACGGTGGGCATCGGGCAGGACGTAAACCGGGCTTACCTGGAGAAAGTAGCGCTCAACGCAAAAGGTAAGGCTTATTTCATGTCGGATCCCTCCGGACTTGAACAGGTTTTGTTGCGGGACGTCATGGAGCACACAGGTTCAACGGTGGTGGAAGGACCTGTACACCCTATCGTGCGGAAACAAACCGCAATTCTTGAAAACATAGGGATGGAGGCTGCCCCGCCACTGCACGGCTACACGAGGTTTATCGCCAAACCAGCCGCCGAAACCATCCTTGCAGTAGACCGCAAGGACCCACTTCTAGTGCGGTGGCAGTATGGGCTGGGCCGAGCTGCGGTGTTCGCCTCCGACGCCAAAAGCCGTTGGGCCGCAGATTGGGTGAGATGGAAAGGGTTTGACAAGTTCTGGGCCAATCTGATCCGTGACCTACTGCCTCGAGCACAACAGGGGGAAACATCCGTAGATTACGATAGCGCTCAAGATGCGCTGGTGGCCAACTACCGTATGGCGGCGGGATTCAGACAACCTGGACAACCTCCAGATATTTTTGTTTTCGGGCCCCAGGGCTTCCAACGACCTGTGAAAATTACTAAAGCCGCCGAAGGTGTGTTTCAGGCACGTGTCCCCGTTGAGGGACGTCAGGGTTTTTTCCGATTACGCCCGCTGGTTGATTCCCGCGCTTTCCCCGAAATAGGTTATTACAGAGAAGTGCAAGAACTGAATGACTACGGTTCGGATTCGATGGTCCTCCAGCGCGTCGCTGAGTTTACCGGCGGCAGGTTTCAACCTGACATTCGGCAGATATTCGATCCCACGGGCCGGACGCGGATAACCAGAATTCAGCTATGGCCAGCCTTGCTAGGACTGGCCATAGTGCTGAACCTGGTAGAACTGGTGATCCGGAAATGGAACGGGATAGTAGACGCCATTTTCGCCTCGAAGTAGACTGAAGCACGGAGCGAGGCATCTACCGTGGCCGACAGAAGAACTTTCCTCGGAACTGTTTCCAGCGTTCCTTTTCTAGGCGCTTTGGTTTCGGAAATTCCATACTCTCGATCAGAACACAAGCGTAACTTTTTCAAAGAACTAGGAGTTCGCCCGATCATCAATGCAGCCGGCACCTATACTGTGCTTACCGGTTCCCTCATGCGGCCTGAAGTCGTGGCGGCATGGGAGTACGCCTCCAGACAATACGTACGCCTGGACGAATTGCACGACGCGGTGGGTAAACGCATCGCGGAGTTGATCGGCTGTGAGTCGGCTATGGTGACTTCCGGAGCCGCTTCTGCGCTCACGCTGGGCACGGCCGCATGCATGACAGGGGCAAATCGCGAATGGATCCACCGGCTCCCGGAGACTACGGACATGAAAACAGAGGTACTGATTCAGAAAAACCACCGATTTGGCTATGACCATGCTATCCGCAATTGCGGCATCCGGTTTGTGGAGGTAGAGACGCGAGAAGAGCTGGAAATTGCCGCAGGTCCGAACACGGCCATGATGTTTTTTCTGAATTACGCTGACCCTGTTGGGCGGATTAAAGTGGCCGAGTTTGCCGAACTCAGTTACAAGCTCAACATACCGGCTTTCATAGATTGCGCGGCGGATGTCCCACCCATGGAGAATCTTTCCCGATTCTCAAGGATGGGATACGCGCTGGTGACGTTTTCGGGAGGCAAGGGACTGTGTGGTCCCCAAAGCGCGGGACTTTTGCTCGGTCGTAAGGACCTCATTGCCGCAGCGAGAATGAACGCCTCGCCGAACAGCGATACAATCGGCCGGGGAATGAAGGTCAACAAGGAAGAGCTGTTAGCCATGATGGTGGCTGTCGAATCCTACCTCAACCGGGATCATCAAGCAGAATGGAAGGAGTGGGAGCGGAGAGCGGCGTTTATCGCGCGAAGTGTCGCTGCTCTCAAAGGCGTGCGCACGGAAGTAAAAGTGCCGGAAATCGCCAACCACGTACCCCATCTACACATCACGTGGGACAGGACGCGCATAGCGATCAGCCCCCAGGAGGTTGCTCACCGGCTGCGAGAAGGTGAACCATCCATAGAGGTCGTGCCGGGCACAAAAGAAGAACTTGTGATAGGAGTCTGGATGATGCAACCCGGCGATGAGAGGGTGGTAGCCCGCCGTGTGTGCGCCGTCCTCAAATCTGAGCAGGCAACAGGCCGGACGTCCCCAGTTTCTGCATGAAAATCAGGGGAACATTTCATCTTCCACCATGATAAGTTGAAGCGTATGGATCGTCGAGGATTTGTCAAAAAGACACTAGTTGCCTCAGGCGGTTTCGCCGCCGGAATGACATTCGAGCATCAGCCCTTGCTTGCGCGACTCAAAGCTGCATCCGGCAGAACCATTCGATCTCAAGCTGCCGTCGCGCCGCCCCCTATGGGGCAGCTCGGCAAGCTCAAGGTGACGCGACTGATTTGCGGGGGCAATCTCTTCAGCGGATTCGCTCACAGCGGAGACTTGCTCTACGTTTCAAGCTTACTGCGGCACTACTTTACACCCGAAAAGATTCTCGACACTCTGCAATTGTGTGAAGAGAGTGGCATCAACACGTGCATTCTGCGTACGGATGAACACATCATTGGGATCCTCAGGAGATATCGCAAAGAACGGCGCGGAAAACTCCAGTGGGTTGCTCAGACTTATCCCAAAGCTGACAATTTGAAAGACAACATCAAGCTGGCAATTGACAACGGAGCCGTTGGCGCCTACGCTATGGGCGGCATAGCAGACACCTTCCTCAAAGAAGGGAAAGGCGAACTCATAGGCGAGGTAGTTGCCTTTATCAAGCAAAATGGCCTTGTGGCTGGGATCGGCGCGCATTCGCTTGAAGTTCCAAGGTATGCCGAACAGCAGAAGTTCAACCCCGACTTCTACTTCAAGACCATTAACGCTGTCGGCTATGAAACCCAGAACCCCGCAGAAATTGCCGCTTTCATGAAAACGGTGAACAAACCTTGGGTTGCATTCAAGGTGCTGGGGGCGGGACGAATGAAAGCTGAGGACGGGCTGGAGCTTGCGTTCCGCAGCGGCGCCGACTTCGTGAACGTTGGAATGTACGATTTCCAGGTTCGCGAGGATGTGGCACTCGTACGGGATATTGCGGCTAAACATTCCCAGCGGGAACGCCCGTGGTGCTCCTGAAGTTCGGTAGGTGAGGCGAAAGGCAGGTTTGTCAAGATGAAAACCGCAACGAAAACGCTTTTAGGCATCTATTGTGCGATAGCTGTGGCAGCCTCAGAGGCGCCGCCTCTTGACAAGTTAAAGCAAGAGGCGATTGCCAGGGTCGAAGCTCGTGCCCGGCTGACCCAGCAGATTGTGGATTCTCTGTTCAGCTTTGCCGAACTGGGATACCAGGAATTTGCCTCGTCAGCATACTTGACTGCCTTGCTCGAAAAGGAAGGGTTCCAGGTGCAACGTGGAGTAGCCGGATTGCCGACCGCCTTCGTGGCCAGTTGGGGGTCCGGAAAGCCGGTGATCGGCCTTATGGCCGACATCGACGCTCTTCCCGAAACCTCTCAGAAGCCGGGCGTTGCCTACCACGACCCGTTAATTCCCAATGGACCCGGCCACGGCGAAGGCCACAACGCTGGACAAGCGGTGAACATAACCGCTGCTCTGGCCGTCAAAGACCTGATGCAGAAATACAAGATTCCCGGAACGCTTCGCGTTTACCCAGGAATAGCAGAAGAACTGCTCGGCAGCCGGACGTACATGGTCATGGCTGGCTTGTTCCGTGACGTTGACGTTATGTTGAGTAGCCATATCAGCAACGAATTCACAACCACTTACGGTCCGAGCGGGTCTGGCCTTGTTTCGACGAGGTACTCGTTTCATGGGCGCAGCGCCCATGCCGCTAGCGCACCATGGATGGGCCGCAGTGCTCTGGATGCCGTGGAACTGATGGATGTTGGCTGGAACTTTCGCCGGGAACATCTCCGGCCAGAGCAAAGATCCCATTATGTGATTATCCACGGAGGAGACCAGCCCAACGTCGTGCCGCCGGAGGCCACCGTGTGGTATTTTTTCCGGGAATGGGACTACGACCGGATCCGGGAGCTGCATGAAATAGGCACGAGGATCGCAACCGCCGCAGCCATGATGACAGACACCGCCATGACTGAGCGCGTGCTAGCAGGCACATGGCCCGGTCATTTCAACAAGCCAATTGCCGAAGCCCTTTACGCCAATATCCAGCGAGTCGGAATGCCTCAGTGGTCGGAAGCGGATGAAGCGCTGGCCCGTGCTGCTCAATCGGAGCTCAAAGCTCAGGTGGTGGGGTTAAGAAAAGAAATTTCCGAACTGAAAGGCGCCGAGGAAAGGCGCGGCTCGGCAGGATCTGATGACATTGCCGAGGTCTCCTGGAACCTGCCGACTGTAGTATTGTCCTACCCTGGCAATATTCCCGGCATGATCGGGCACCACTGGTCCAGCGCGATCTCCATGGCTACGCCGATTGCCCATAAGGGCGCTATAGCGGGCGCAAAAGCTCACGCCATGACCGCCTTGGACCTATTGCTGCGTCCGGGGCTTCTTGATGAAGCTCGCACTTATTTCGCTCAGCAAACAAAACAGATCAAATGGAAGCCGCTGATTCCCGAAGGCACAAAGCCACCCATCGAACTCAACCGTGACAAAATGGAACGTTTTCTCCCGCAGCTCAAGCCACTGTACTACGATCCGAACCGCTACAACACGTACCTGGAACAGTTGGGGATCCAGTATCCGACCTTAAAGTGAGCTAAGACGAAACGGAAGCAGGGTGGGAGACCGGATCCGGAGAAGTCTTATGACCAGTGACGCTCATGATGGTAAGCGCGAGCGCGTACATCGCTCCTCCCACGAGCAAAGTTTCGCGAAGGCCGCAATAAATCGCCAGAAAAACCGCACTCACGGAGCCAAGCACACTTGAAGCTGCATTGAGAGCCCAAGCCCACCGGACCGAAGGCTTGTGAAGCAACTCCATGAGGCTCAGGCCGGTAGGAAATAGTATGCCCATTAAAAAAGCCGGCAGAGCGATGACGAATACTGTCGCGGCTACCTTAACCCATAGTGGCCACCCCCCCCCGAACTCAGTCAACGGTGTCACAGCGAAAGCCAAGCAACCAATCATTACGAGCACGGTTCCGAGTACGGCGACAAGACGGTGAGTCGAGAGTCCCACTAAACGCTTGCTCCAGTAACTGCCGCAACCGCTGGCGACGAGCATAGAAAAAATGATCACGGTCAAAGCATATGTGGGATGGCCCAGAAACAAAACGAACCTTTGGATCAAAGCCACTTCGACGAGAATGTAGCCAGCGCCAATGGCGACAAAATACAGCAGAAAACCGCGCGCCTTCTTTTCTCTGGGAACCCTCACACCCAGCAGCAAGGGAGGTAGAGCGAGCATCACAACCGTTGCCGCCAAACTTATTCCCAGCAAGCCGGCCATCACAGGCACAGCAAGGTTGACCTGGAAGTCAGCTCGCGATGTTTTTGGCGAATTTCCCCACAAGAAGTGGCGGATAAACAGCCAGAAATCGCGCGACTGAACGGTATAAAAAAAGAATGGGCGATCATCGCTAACTGGACATATGTTGTATGGGTACTGATGTTCGAACGCACGCGGATCTTGCGCCCGGAGCAGCCCCGTGAATGGATTTGGGATGAACTCATCGGGCATATATAACGGCTGCAATTTGCACTGTGCCATCGCGGCGCGTGTGCGCGCCAAATCGGCTGCCGAAAAAGGAGCGCGCCCGATTAGTACCGTATCCAGCGAGCCCCAACCACCTGAAGCCTCTATGCTTCCTTCCCGGATAACAATCAAGTTTCGTGATGGCTCAACCTCACCAAGCCGCTCGAGCGCGGCGCGCGCCAGGGAGACGAGCCTCAAGGATTCTCGCGGAGGCTCCAGCCCCCACCGCGTGAAGACCAGTACCCCATCAGGCGTGAGCCTCCGGAGGTAGTCGTAGAAGGCGTCCGTAGTGTAAAGGTTGTTTTCCGAAAGAGCGAAAGCGCCGGCAGCCGTTGAGGCCCATGTATCCACCAGAGTGGCCTGGATCACCTGGTAACGTTCCTTGGTCCGGCGGATAAAACTCCGGGCGTCCTCCACTACGATCCGAACCTCCGGCCGGAAATACAGGTTACGGCTGTATTGTGGGAAGCGCTGCCGCATGATGGTGTCGGCGATGATCGGATTGATCTCGACCCCCGTGATGTCGTGACTTCCCGAGGCTAAGGCGCGCGCCACATCCCATCCGCCCCCCGCGCCCAGGATCAGAGTCTTGGCTCCAGGGCGTAGCACATATGGTAGCCCTGGGCCCTGTCGGAGAAGCTCATTGCGTTCCCGGCCAGATAAATGCTCAAAGTCGTAATTGGGAATAGCTGTACTGGCATCAGCATCTATGAAAATGGTGGGGATGCCTGAGACCTTTTCAGGAGCAAGACCGATGCGGGAAAAGCTGTTCCATTTGACGAAGGTTTCCCGCTCAAGTGGCTTCCCTTTGGCATAGCGGACGTCTATAATACGGCTCCGGGCGTTGTAACCCAACAACACCAGAAACAACAGGCTCATCCCAACGCCGAAAGCTCTACCATGCACGTTCCCCGCAAGGCTGTACCAGATAGCTGCGGAGGCGGCGAAGCACACGGCTACTGCGATGACCGTGTTGGGTCCCCCAAAATTGTTGAGCAGCGGAATCAGCAGCAGACATCCGGCACTGGCGCCCAGCAAATCACAAAAATAAATCCGATCGACACGCTGTATGGTTTCGTCGATCACCAACGAGACCACGGTTCCCGAAAGGAAAAATGGCAAGGTGCTTGGAAAATAGACCAGGGCGAGCGCCCAGAAATCTGGATCATGGTGTACCGAAAGACTCGTGACGAGTGAACAAACTACCAATACGCTATTTAGAAGCGCAAGCGAGCCCAGCTTCCAGTAAAGGTTCCAATGCCATCCCGACACTAGGTAGGAAAAGATGCCGCCGGCGCCCAGGCCAAAAAGGGCAATCGAGATGGCAAGAAACGCAAAGTGGTAATGAAATACCACAGAGAAGATCCTCGTAAGAGACAATTCCAATAGCAGGGTGGCAAGCGTTGTTAGGAAAACGCCTAGGTACACGAGCGACCACCGGAAATGAGGCTCTTTTGGATATGAACAAATACGGCTCAACCTATAATGTTTACACAACCTCTCATCGCGCGCCCACCGGGACAGATTTACAAATACGGAACTCGCTCCCTTCTCATGTATTCTGGCGTGTGGTAAGCGCTTGATCTTGCGCTTGCAAAACAACACTGCGCGCAAATGCTTAAGATCCCTTGCCTAGCCATTCGGCGTAAACGGTTGTGAAAGGCCAGCCCTCTGGCCGCTCTATTATCCGGAGGTTGTCAGGGCGCTTGGCCGCGCGAAACGCCGCTACTGCATCCGCGTACTCACCCTCGGCGTTGCTTAACGACGCTCTCGCCCCTGACGGCGTTAGCGGACTGATAAGCCACAGCTTGCGAGGAGCAATCATCATAGCCAAATCGGGGAGGTCAAAATCTCGAAGAACGCCAGGCACTACGAGGCCGGCCATGCGTTCGTGAATAGCCGCCCGCGCCACGTCCATATACGAGAGAATGGAGCCTTCACAAGCAGCTGCTTCAAAGCGCGGTTCCATGGCGGCCACGTACAGGGCGAGGACTCCGCCTGCTCGCTTGCCGAACACGGAAATCCTGGCAGGGTCCACATCCGGACGCGAGGCCAGATAGTCAAAAGACCGCAGCAAATCACCGGTCTGCATTCCTATCAAAGTCTTTCCAACTAGCATTGCTCGCATCGAGGTTTGCCAGTCTCCATCTCCGTCTGGCCCACGCTGTGGGGCAGTTTCGCCCCATCCCCGAGGGTCGACGGCCATGACAATGCGGCCGGTCCGGACTAAACTCTCAATGTCGCCCCCTACACCGGCATCCGCAGCTTTACCCAACTCGTTGACATAAAGAACGGCCGGTTTCTTCAGTCCGACCGAAGATGGAACGAAGACAAGAGCCGGGATCTGGATTCCTTTTTCGCTTTCGAAAGTGATCTTTTCTATCCGGTAACCGTCGCGGCCCACCTCGCCAAATTTGGAAGCAACCGGAGCGCTGCGGAACTCGGAGGGACTCACTGTTAAAGCGATACGAGCGGCCACCAAAGAGCGGAGGGCCGCGGGTGCGGAGATTTTGGTAGCCGAGCGGAGAGGATAAATCCGCTCGGCCAGTTTTCTGTTCAGTGTTTGAACCGTCTCACCCTTCAGGGAAGTTGCTAGCTGCCCGGTCGGCGTAGCATATAAATTGCTCTCAGGCTCCGTCAGAAATTCCGGTTCCACACCCTCATCTTCTTTGTTGTGCAACCATTTCTCCATCCAGCGGTAAGTAGCCTCACGGCGCGGTTTGGACCACCCATGGCCATCGTCATACTCAAAGTAATCAATATAATCAGCTGCCCCGAAAATCTCATAAATACGCCGTGCCTCAGCGAATGTCGCGCGCGCGCCCTCAATAGGGAAAAAATCCCTGATCGCAGTCATCATTTTTAACGGCCGTGGCGCAAAGGCAATTAGAAAGTCCCCAAAATCCAGGCCATCCCTGAGAAAACCGGCGAAGTTCTGCTCCCCGTCCTGTGGGCCAGGCCCTGACCACAGCTTCTCCCACGAGGTGATGTAGCAGGAAGGCGCAGCTGCCGCGAGGCGTGGCTCTACGACGGCGAGGTAAGCGGTCTGGGTGCCTCCACCCGAGTTTCCTGCAACGCCGATCCGTTTAGGGTCAACATCAGCGCGGCTGATCAGGTAATCCACGCCGCGTACACCGTCCCAAATTTCATAGCGCGCGATGTTTGTTCCAGTCAAAAGGCACTGGATGGCCGCCATGGTGTGCTCCGTGGTGCTCCCCCCGAAGCGTGGTTTGCCGGTTTCCACATCAAAGTATTGCGAACGTTCTCCTTGGCCCTGGGGATCGAAGGCTAGGACGACGAAGCCACGTTTCGCCATCGAAATCCAAACTCGCTGATAGATGGCCGCAGCTTTTCCGTTCGCAGTGTGTCCTGCCACCCCAAGCAAGGCCGGATAGGGAGGTGTGCCCTGAAGAGGAACATACACGTTGGCGGTCACGTAATAACCGGGCAGGCTCTCGTAAATCAACTTCTCAACCCGGTATCCGTCGCGCACAAGAGTGCCTGTGATGCGCGCGTTCAGCGGGGCTCGCTCCGGGAGCCCGCCCAGCGACTCGAGGATTCGCTCGCGAATGTACTGCTGGCGTTCAGCCACTTCAGACGCAGTGGCGATACGAGCCACCACACGGGCACGTTCCTCCCACGCTTTGCGCGCGTAATCGGTCAAGTACCGATTCAGCTCATCGGTGAGATCTTCACGCACCCGTAAAAGCTCCTGGGCAACAGTCACCTCCACGAGTAACGACAATGCCACTGGCAGCAGACAAGCGCGTATAGTTTTCATCTTCACCTCTTTGTCTACATCATCGCGACCGGCGGCGCCGGTTCATCCGAAGAACCCGCATTCGCTAGCGGGATCCTGATCATCAGCGCAGCGAGTCCCAAAAGCACGGCAAATCCCGCAACCATCGAGGGATGAGAAAAAAGCTGCGGCAAAGGCCATTGAAAAAATCGAAAGGTAGCCACTACCAGACCCATCAACGCTTCACCGGCGATCAACCCCGAAGCGACCAGTACGCCAGCGTTTTCAACCCGCGCTTTCTGCGCTTGATTGAACCCTCGCCTTTCCTGAGCCGTATCCGTGATCCAGCGAATAATGCCGCCAATAAAAATTGCGAATGTCGTTTCGAGCGGCAGGTACATTCCAACGGCAAATAGCATTGGGCTGCGGACTTTCACCATAATGAGGCTGAAGCCCATAAGGATACCCACCACCACCAGCGGCCAAGGCATGCTGCCCCCGACAATACCCTGAGCAAGTGAGGCCATCAACCCTGCTTGAGGGGCTGAAAGCTGTTTATCACCGAAGCCTGTACCACCCGCGTTGATGTTGCCCTGGTGAAGAACTAGCAGCGGAAAATAGAGCAGAGCGCTGGCGACCAGTACACCAAGGAAATCGCCTATTTGCATGCTGCGAGGCGTACCGCCGAGGATGTGGCCTACTTTGAGGTCCTGGAGCATTTCTCCTGCCACAGCTGAGGACACACAAACGACAGCCGCTACACCCAACACCGCAGCCACGCCACTAATTCCACGCACCCCTATAGCAACCATCAGCAACGCACCAACGATCAGCGTGGACAACGTCAGGCCGGAAATTGGATTATTGGACGAGCCGATCATGCCCACAAGGTTTCCAGAGACCGCGGCGAAGAAAAATCCGAGTATGATCATGACCAAAGCCGCGACCGCCCCACCCACAAGCGTGCCCGAAAAGTAGGTGTACAGCAACACCATGCAGATCAGAGTGATGAAAAGGCCCGCAAACACCGGCCGCGCGCCGAGATCCCGCTGTGTCCGGCCAGTAGAGTGCGCCGGCGCCCCAGACTTTTTCAAATCCACGACGGCTCGCTTTATCCCAGTGGCAAGGTTCCTTCTCATGCGGAAAAGCGTGTAGCCTGAGCCGACCAGCATTCCGCCCACTGCGATAGGACGGACAATGAAGCTCCACACTGCCGCTGCGCGTCCCGCCCAAGATGTCTCGCCAACGCCCGGAGGCAGGCTTGCTTGAAGTTGCGGCCCGACAAAGTAAATGATGAGTGGCACTAGCAGCCCCCATGCCAGCACTCCACCGGAAAAATTCAAGGCCGCAAGGGAAGGGCCTATGATGTAACCCACACCAAGATACGCCGGGCTGATAGCCGGTGCGGCTACTGAGGTGACGCCGCCCACGGGCATTTGCGTAGCAGCAACGCCACCAAGACGCAGCACGCTTTTCCCTACATCTCCAACATGGACGAGAAATTCTTTCCCGGCTGCAAAGAGCTTAATCACGCCAAGAAAATACACTGCTGCGCCTACTCCCATGTTCATAAAAAGGAGCTTGGCCGCGTGGCTCCCGCGCTGACCAGCCTTGTGGATTTCTGAGGCGGCCAATGACTCCGGGAAAGGCAGCTCGGTATCCTCCACCATCACTCGCCGCAAAAGTGTGACGAAGAAAATTCCAAGAGCGCCGCCCACCACCATTAGGACCGTGGATTGCCAGTAGGCTGCCGGCGAACGGAAAGAAGGCCATGCTTTGGAGATCACAAAGGCGGGAATGGTGAAGATGGCGCCTGCAGCGACAGATTCGCCTATGGAGCCGACCGTACGGGCGATATTTTCCTCGAGTATCGATCCGCGCAATAAACGCAAAACGGCCATGCTAATGACGGCAGCAGGGTATGTCGCTGCGATGGTCATGCCGGCGCGCAAGCCCAGATAGGCATTTGCGGCTCCGAGGATGATGCATAAAATGAGGCCCAGCAACAGGGCCCGCAGGGTAAACTCAGTCATCTGAGCGGATTCGGGAACGTAGGGGCGGTATTTTTCCTCAGCCATTGGTGCGGCCTCACAAACGGATATTCATGATAGCAAGGCGGCGACACCCGCAATAAGCATAACCGGCGGTCGGCTGCACCTTTCCCGCGTGAGGACTACGGTTCGGCGTGCCGATTACACTACTAAGCTCCAGCGGGGGAACGGCGCCCCGAAAGGGGTGGCTTTTAATATAAGATAGCAGTGTATGTAAATGTTCATAATGGCCCGTGTTGACGCTTAGCATAGGGCAGTGCTTTGGAACTCAAGAGTACCCGTAATTCTTGTCTAGTGGATTGATCCAATGAAAAGACCTAAAGTCACCATAGACGGCAACGAGGCTACTGCCTATGTTGCCCACAAAGTAAATGAAGTTGTCGCAATATACCCGATCACCCCTTCTTCCCCAATGGGCGAATGGGCGGATGAGTGGTCAGCCAAAGGGCAAAAGAACATCTGGGGTGTGGTGCCAAAAGTAATTGAAATGCAGAGTGAAGGTGGCGCCTCCGGTGCCCTGCACGGAGCTTTACAGGGAGGCACTCTGGCGACAACCTTTACAGCATCTCAAGGCTTGCTCCTCATGATCCCCAACATGTATAAAATCGCGGGGGAATTAACGGCTGCGACCATCCACGTTTCTGCACGCACCGTGGCCACGCACGCACTCTCTATTTTTGGAGATCACAGCGATGTGATGGCCACCCGGGCAACCGGCTGGGCGCTATTGGCTTCCAACTCAGTTCAGGAAGCGATGGATTTTGCTCTCATTGCTCAAGCCGCCACCTTGGAATCTCGTGTGCCGTTTCTGCACTTCTTTGATGGGTTCCGGACCTCGCATGAAGTCGCTAAGGTGGAACAGCTCTCCATGGAGGATATGCGGGCCATGATCGATGAGGAATCCGTACGCGCACACCGGGCGCGGGCCTTGTCCCCTGATCGTCCTGTTCTTCGAGGCTCGGCGCAGAACCCGGATGTCTTCTTCCAGGCGCGCGAAGCAGTGAATCCTTATTACTTGGCCTGTCCGGCAGTTGTCGAGAACGTGATGGCGAGGTTTGCTTCCGTTGTGGGGCGCAGTTATCACCTCTTCGATTATGTAGGAGCACCGGATGCCGAACGTGTCGTCGTGCTGATGGGGTCGGGCGCCGAGGTCGCTCATGAGACCGTCGAATACCTGACCGCGCGAGGAGAGAAAGTGGGTGTGCTGAAAGTCCGTCTCTACCGCCCCTTCTCTACAGAGCATTTCCTGGCAGCCTTGCCAAAGACAGTGAAAACCTTGGCCGTGCTTGACCGGACCAAAGAACCGGGGGCTGTTGGTGAGCCGCTGTATCTGGATGTGGTAATTGCCCTGAATGAAGCCATGGTGGCAGGTACGTCTCCCTTCGCCACCTTGCCGCGAGTCATCGGCGGACGGTACGGACTCTCTTCGAAGGAATTCACCCCCGCTATGGTGAAAGCGGTTTTGGATGAGGCTGGCAAGCTCAATCCTAAAAACCACTTCACAGTAGGAATTTGCGACGACGTGACCCATTCAAGTCTGGACTACGATCCGACGTTCTCGACAGAAGACCCGCAGACCGTACGCGCCCTTTTCTACGGCTTGGGCTCCGACGGTACCGTTGGCGCAAATAAGAACTCGGTCAAGATCATTGGCGAGGATACCGAAAACTACGCCCAGGGCTATTTCGTGTATGACTCCAAGAAAGCCGGCGCCATCACCATCTCTCACTTACGGTTTGGTCCCAAGCCAATTCGTTCCAGTTATTTAATCTCCCAGGCCAGCTTTGTCGCCTGCCACCAGTTCTCGTTTCTGGAACGTTTCGATGTGTTGAAAGCGGCCGCTCCCGGAGCAACCTTCTTGCTAAACAGCCTTTACGGACCTGATGAAGTTTGGGATTACCTACCACGTACAGTCCAACAGCAAATTATTGACAAGAAATTGCGTTTCTTCGTGATCGACGCCTATGAAGTCGCCAAGAAGACCGGCATGGGTGTGCGTATCAACACCATCATGCAGACCTGCTTCTTTGCCATTAGCGGCGTGCTGCCTCGTGAGGAAGCTATTGCGGCGATCAAGCGCGCGATTGAGAAAACTTATGGAAAACGGGGCGAAGCGGTTGTCAAGAAGAACTTCGCCGCCGTTGATGCGGCACTGGACCATCTCCACGAAGTCAAGGTTCCCGGTCGTGTCACCAGCACCTTCGATATGCGGCCCGCAGTTCCGCCTCAGGCCCCTGAATTCGTTCAGAAAGTTTTGGCGAAGATTATTGCGGGGGAGGGGGACTCTCTTCCCGTGAGCGCTTTTCCGCCCGATGGCACCTTCCCAACGGGCACCACGCAGTGGGAGAAGCGAAACATTGCACTGGAAATTCCTGTCTGGGATGAAACACTTTGTATCCAGTGCGGAAAGTGCGTGCTCGTATGTCCCCATGCCGTGATCCGGTCAAAAGTTTATGAGACATCCGCGCTCGCAGGCGCGCCTCCGGCATTTAAGGCAGTGCCGGCGCGTTGGAAGGAGTTCAAAGACAAAAAGTACACATTGCAAGTCGCCCCGGAAGATTGTACCGGTTGCGGCCTTTGCGTGGAGGTGTGCCCCGTCAAGAGCAAGACGGAGCCCAGGCATAAGGCCATCAACATGGCGCCGCAACCTCCACTTCGCGAGCAGGAGCGCGCCAATTGGGAATTCTTCCAAAAGATTCCCGAAACGGATCGGCGTGTGTTGAGCCTGGCTCAGGTGAAGGATAATCAGTTGCTGCGGCCGTTGTTTGAGTTCTCCGGCGCCTGTGCGGGCTGTGGCGAGACCCCCTACATCGGCTTGCTGAGCCGCCTGTTTGGCGACAGGGCGATTATTACGAATGCAACAGGTTGCTCTTCGATTTATGGCGGGAACCTGCCGACGACACCTTACACACAGAATACAGAGGGACGGGGTCCGGCTTGGTCCAACTCCCTGTTCGAAGATAACGCTGAATTTGGCCTGGGCATCAGGCTGGCGGTCGACAAACAGACCGCATATGCACGAGAACTGGTAAAGAGGCTATCAGGACAGATCAGTGATGAACTAGCCTCTGCCATACTCGAAGCCGATCAGACTACCGAAGCCGCCATCCAGGCGCAGCGCGAGCGCGTTGCACTGCTGAAACGGAGGATCGAAGGACTGGATTCCACCGAGGCGAAAGCTCTGCTGGCGGTTGCTGACATGTTAGTCAAAAAAAGTATCTGGATTGTGGGCGGCGATGGATGGGCTTACGACATCGGCTACGGTGGGCTCGATCACGTGCTGGCATCTGGAGAGAACGTCAACCTGCTTGTGCTTGACACAGAAGTTTACTCCAACACCGGCGGGCAGATGTCCAAGTCTACGCCGCTCGGCGCAGTCGCCAAGTTCGCTTTCGGGGGCAAGCCGCGGCCAAAGAAGGATCTGGGGATGATGGCCATGACGTATGGGAATGTTTATGTGGCCGGTGTGGCCATGGGCGCTAGCGATATGCAGACCGTGAAAGCATTTCTCGAAGCAGAGGCATATAACGGCCCGTCAATCATAATCGCCTATTGCCATTGCATCGCTCATGGGTACGATTTGGTGCACGGACTTGATCAGCAAAAAGCTGCTGTACAGTCCGGCTACTGGCCTCTGTTCCGCTTCAATCCGGAGCTTGCCAAAGAAGGTAAGAATCCGTTGCAACTCGATTCCCGAGCCCCGACGCTTCCTCTGGAGAAATATATCTACAATGAGACGCGCTATACCATGCTGACCCGCAGTAACCCTGATGCAGCCCGGCAGCTATTTAAAGCAGCTCAGGAAGAAGTACTCAAACGCTGGAAAATGTATGAATACTGGGCTGCGATGCCGCCAGCCCAACTGACAGAAGCGCTGAAAGAAACCCGTGAGACCGCCTTAGAGGAGGCCAAGAATGCCTGACTTATCCACTACCTACATGGAGCTCAAACTGAAGAACCCACTGATTGTGTCCGCGTCTCCACTATGTGAGCACATCGATAACATCCTCAGAATGGAGGACGCCGGGGCAGGGGCAGTCGTTCTTCACTCCTTGTTTGAAGAACAGATTAACCTGGAGAGCCACGAGCTGGACCAGTTTCTCTCTGCCGGGACAGAGAGCTTCGCAGAATCCCTTTCCTACTTTCCCGATATGACTCGTTACAATCTTGGTCCGGAAGGATACCTTGAGCATATCCGGAAGGCCAAGCAAGCAACCAGCATCCCGATCATCGCGAGTCTTAACGGGGTCTCGACAGGAGGCTGGATCAAATACGCGCGGGAAATGGAACAAGCTGGCGCTGACGCGCTGGAATTAAATATTTTCTACCTGGCAACCGACCCGGAACTCTCCGGCGGGCAGGTGGAAGGAATGTACACCAGTCTCGTCGCTCACGTGAAAGCCGGTGTACGGATTCCGGTGGCAGTTAAGCTAGCCCCGTACTTCAGCGCGATGGCGAACATGGCGGTACGGTTGGATCAGGCAGGGGCCGACGCCTTGGTGCTCTTTAACCGGTTTTACCAACCAGACATCGACCTAGAGAGTCTGGAAGTCGTCCCAGATTTGCACCTGAGCACTTCGCAGGAACTCCTGTTACGCCTGCACTGGGTTGCTACGCTGCATGGACGCTTGAAAGCTGATATGGCCATTACAGGCGGTGTCCACACGGCTCGCGATGTATTGAAATCCATAATGGCAGGAGCTAAGGCGGCCATGATGACTTCTGCCTTGCTACAACATGGTATCCACCACCTGGAAACCGTGCTGGCGGACCTGAAAGCATGGATGGAGGAACACGAGTACGAATCCATTCAGCAGATGCAGGGCAGCATGAGCCGCCAGAAGGTAGCCAATCCCGCCGCGTTCGGTCGCGCAAACTATATGAAAGTGCTCAGTAATTATTCCATGAAACTGGCCGCTGGTTGATGTCTCGGGATGGGGACCGGTAGGTTGGCGCACTCACGCTCTCCGGTCCCCTGTTGTCTTTTTTTTCATTGAATGCATAGGCTTATCCTTTAACAACATCCCTCTCTCTCTCGTGGCCAGGATCCGCAAGGTCCTATAATTTGAAAAAGGCCCAACCCTCATGAAGCGGCGACTTCTTTACGGCTCTGGGGTTGTCTTGATGGCAATCCTGGTTACCCTAGTCGTATGGCAAGGGTCATTCGAATTTGGCAATTATGCCCCGTCCAATCCCACGCAGACCTGGCTGTACTGGGCCGTCTCTACCCTGGTGTTTTTGCTCACGGTGACTGTCGGCTTCATGCTGTTCCGGACGGCCGTCAAACTCTACATTGAGCGAAGAAGCAACAAAGAAGGTTCGAGGATCAAGACCAAGCTTGTCGTGGGCGCCCTCGGACTAAGTTTCATGCCCGTCTTCTTTCTGGTTCTATGGGGCGTTTACGTTCTTAACAGGAACCTGGACAAATGGTTTAGCCGCCCACTGACCGGAGAGCGTGACGCCCTGGTTGAACTTGCGGGAGTATTGGACCGAGAGGCGCGAGCCAAGCTTCAGGCTCAGGCCGACCTTTTGGCCTCCTTACCACAGACTCGGGCCCTTGCCCAGGGTGACATTCTATCGCCAAGTGCTCTTGAGAACTTTTGTCAGCAAAACGGGATACAAGCTGCAGCGATTGAACGCCCTAGTGGGGAACTCATCCCTATCTGCCCAGGACCGGTTCGGGGAGTGAGCGGGTTAGCAGTGGCCAAAACTTCAAGCCCGGTCGGAACGGTCGTCGTAGCAGCCCCGCCTTCTCCGAAGGTGGCCGAGAAACTAAACGAAATCAAAAGCTACGTGGATTTTTATAACCAGCTCCACCTGAACCGTAGACAGACCACTCGCTTCTACATACAGCTGCTTTTCTTGCTGACGTTGTTCATCCTGTTCTTCGCCACTTGGCTGGCATTATTTCTGGCTCGACAAATTAGTGTGCCCATTTCGGCTCTGGCCTTGGCCGCCGGCGAAGTTCGGAAAGGAAACTTGGGCTACCGAGTGCAGGTGAAGGCGATTGATGAGTTGGCTACGCTGGTGCGCGCATTTAATGAAATGACCAGAGCTCTCGAAGCCAACCGACAAGAACTGGAAACCAGACGCCGCTTCACTGAAGCGATTCTGGAGAGCATTCCCAGTGGAGTGATCTCTTTGGCTCCGGACGGCCGCATTTTGCGCGTGAACCGCGCCCTGCGCAACATCTTCCCCACAGACCGCGTAGCGCGAGCCGAAAAACTCGAAGATCTTTTTTCGCGTGAAGACACGGCGGAAATCAAGTATTTAATGAAACGCGCGCGCCGTGTAGGAGCTGCCTCCAGCCAGATCGAAATGCGGACCGAGCAGCAGACATTGCACCTTGCAGTGACCGTCTCGGCGCTAGAGACAAAAATTACTTTGGGCTTCGTTCTCGTCGTCGAGGATACCAGTGAACTTCTCCGCGCGCAGAAAGCAGCTGCCTGGAGAGAAGTGGCGCGGCGCATAGCGCACGAAATCAAAAATCCACTAACGCCGATTACCTTATCGGCGGAACGAATTGAAAGACAGCTCGCGCGGATTAAGCTTCCGCAGGAGACGGAAAGGATAATCCGCGAATGTACGGGGATTATTGTGGGAGAGGTGGACTCACTGAAAACTCTTTTAGGGGACTTCTCCCAGTTTGCGCGCTTCCCTGCTTCTCAGCCTGTGCCGTCTGATCTGAACGAGGTCGTAGTGAATGCCCTGAATCAGTTCATCGGCCGTCTGGATGGCATTGAAGTATGCAAGGACCTTGCTCCCGAACTCCCGCCAGTGAAAATCGACCGGGAACTGTTTCGACGCGTAGTGGCTAATCTGGTGGATAATGCCGCGGAGTCGATGCAAGAGTCGCTGGTCAAAAGGCTATATGTAGCCACCAGACCGGGACTGGCTGACACCGTGGAACTGGTGATCGCTGACACCGGTTGTGGCATTTCCCCAGAGGATAAGGAAAAGCTATTTCTGCCCTATTTTTCCACCAAGGGCCGGGGAACTGGATTGGGCCTAGCCATCGTCAGCCATATACTGGCAGACCACAACGCAAGTATCCGGGTCGAAGACAATCTTCCCGTGGGCGCGCGTTTTATCGTCGAACTGCCGGCTCTGACTTCCAGCGAAACAGAGCCCAAACAGGCGGAGGCAAACGCGTGAAACGACCCCGTGTGTTGGTCGTAGACGACGAACCCGGGATCCGGCAATCCTTATGCGGCGTTCTCTCCGACGAAGGCTATGAAGCATACGCAGTGGCGAGTGGAGAAGAATGTCTCAAAGAAGTGCGAAAAGGATTTGATCTGGTTTTCCTCGATGTCTGGCTGGAAGGCATGGACGGCATGGAAACCCTGAGCGGCATCCAGGAGATTCCTTTTTCTGAACGTCCGGTAGTGGTCATGATTTCCGGCCACGGCACCATCGAAACCGCAGTTCGAGCGACCAAACTAGGCGCTTTCGATTTTCTCGAAAAGCCCCTTAGTATCGAAAAAGTCTCCGTGGTGGCTAAAAATGCGATCCGGCACCGCCGCCTGGAACTGGAGAACCAGCGCCTCAAGGAAGATGATCAGTCCAAGTACCGCATCATTGGAGAAAGCGTGCCGATGAAGGCTTTGAGGCAGCAATTGACTCTCATGGCAGGCACGAACGGACGGGTACTGATCTACGGGGAAAGTGGTACGGGGAAAGAACTGGTGGCACACGCCATTCACGCGATGAGTCCCCGTGCTCCGGAACCCTTCGTCGAAGTCAACTGCGCAGCGATACCGGAGGAACTGATCGAGAGCGAATTGTTCGGCCATCGCAAAGGCAGCTTTACGGGCGCGCAAGAAGACAAGACCGGGAAGTTTCAGAAAGCCGATGGCGGCACGCTGTTCCTCGATGAAGTCGGGGACATGACTCTGAAGACGCAAGCCAAAGTTCTGCGCGCTTTGGAAGAACAGCGCTTTGAGCCGGTCGGAGCGGCCGAATCCATACAGGTAGATGTGCGTGTCATTGCCGCTACCAACAAGCATTTGGAGGAAGAGATCGAAAAGGGCAATTTCCGGGAGGATCTTTTTTACCGGCTGAACGTGATCCCGTTCTATGTGCCGCCTCTGCGGGAACGGTTAGAGGACGTGCCTTTATTGGCGGATCACTTTCTTAATGAATTTACCCGCGCCTATGGCCGCAAACCCAAGGAGTTGACTCCGGAAGCCTACCAAGCCTTACAGGCCTATCACTGGCCGGGCAACGTGAGGGAACTGAAAAATTTGATGGAACGGATCGTCATCATGCACCCACAGGCTCGTATTGAGGCGCGTCATCTTGGACTGCCTTCCACGCGGCGCCCTACCTCCGAGCGCTCATTTGAGAACTTTAGCAGCCTGCACGAATTGCGTGCGGCAGTAGAGCGCGAGTATATCCTCAAGAAGCTTGAAGAGGCCAATGGGAATGTGAGCCGCGCCGCCGAGCTTCTGGGACTGGAGCGCAGCAATTTGTACCGTAAAATGAAGGCGTTAGGCATCGCACCCAAAGACGCAAGCTAATCCCGCCAGTCGGCCACCATACGGGCAAGTGCACGGACCGTGACGCCGGAAGGTCCTTTCGCCATAAAGGGTTTAGCTTCCTCCAACCAGGCTGTTCCCGCTATATCTAAGTGGACCCAAGGAGTTGGGCCCGCAAATTCCTTAAGGAACATCGCCGCAGTGATCGCGCCACCCCATCGGTTGGCAATATTTGGGATATCGGCAAACGCGCTCTTTAGGCCTTCCTTGTACTCATCATCCAACGGCATTCGCCACACCTTCTCTCCTTCGGCGCCCGCCGCTGCGAGTATTTTTTCCGTCAACTGCTCATCATTGCCGAAGACGCCGATGTAGACGTGGCCTAAAGCCACCACGATCGCCCCAGTCAGTGTGGCCACATCTACCAGGTGCGTGCAACCCAAGCGTTGGGCATAGGTGAGCGCATCAGCCAGAATCAGACGTCCCTCGGCATCCGTGTTGAGTACTTCCACTGTCTTGCCGGACAGAGTCGTCACGATGTCTCCGGGTCGCTGGGCTCTTCCGCCCGGCATATTCTCTACCGCCGGGATAACGGCAGTGACGCACACCGGAGGCCTGAGCTGAGCAACCGCGCGCATTGCGCCCAGTACCGCGGCGCCACCCGCCATATCGTACTTCATCTTCTCCATCCCTTCGGATGGCTTGATCGAAATGCCACCACTGTCGAACGTGACGCCTTTGCCTAGCAGGCCTATGTGCGCCTTGGTCTCGGTCGCCGGGGGAAGATAACGCACAATAATAAGGGCTGGGGGCTGGGTGCTGCCTTGAGCTACGCCCAGTAGGGCTCCCATGCCAAGCTGCTGCATTTGCTCTTTGCTCAAGACCTCACACTCCAACCCGTACTCGACAGCCATCCGCTGTGCGTGTTCAGCCAGCAGCAACGGGGTTAATCGGTTGGCAGGCTCTGAAACCAGATCCCGGGTATAGTTCTGCGACTCCGCCAAAATCCTTCCGCGAGCGTGGCCGGTTTCGATATTTCGGTCCACGGCTGGCAATGCCAGCCCAAACTGATCTACGACCTTCTCATCTTTACGGTCGGTTTTATACCGGTCCGGTTCAAAATCGCCCAAAACCGCCCCCTCAATAGCGGCCACAATGCCTTCTTCTGTCGCCTGATTGGGATCCAAAGCCAGCACGATATTTCGCGAACCCTTCGATTTTGCGTGGCGTAAAACGGTTCCGGAGATTTTGCGAATTTCGGCCGGAGTCGATTTTTCCGGCAAGCCCCCACCGATGATGAAAAGCCGCCGCGTCTTCATATTCGGAGGGCGGTACAGTTGCGCCGTCTCAAGCAGCTTGCCCGTAAACTCTCCTGAGCTGTACAACTCACCAACCCACCCCCCCGTCAGCTCGTTCACCAGCTTGGCGGCACCGGTTCCCAAGCCTCCAGCTACGCTTTCTTTATCGTAGGCTATGACAGCCAGAGCGTCGACCTCGATCTCCTGAATCGGTTCCGTTTGTAAAAGCGTCTTCATTCTTTGTAAACCTCACTCATGTCCGTCGCTTCAAAGCCGCACGCGCTTCGGCTTCTTGTGTTCGCTTCACTTGCGCTTCACGTTTATCGTAGAGTTTCTTTCCCTTGGCCAAGGCCAGTTCGCACTTAATCTTTCCGTTTTTCAGATACAATTTTGTCGGGATTAAAGTGAGACCTTTCTCACGCGTCTTACCCGAAAGTTTATCGATTTCTTGCCGGTGCAGAAGCAGTTTGCGCCGCCGCAGCGGGTCGTGGTTCTGGCGATTTCCGTGGGTGTATGGACTGATGTGAGCCTGAACTAACCAGGCCTCATTCCCGACGATTTCTGCGTAACTGTCCTTGAGCTGTACCTTTCCGGCTCGAGCCGCTTTCACCTCGGTACCCGTGAGCGCCAGGCCCGCTTCGAACCTTTCCATCAGATGGAAGTTATGGGCCGCATGACGGTTATCACTCAAAATTTTGTAACGCGTCTCCACGACCAGAAAGATTCTCCTCCACGCAGGCAACCCGTGCTGCGTCAAATGGTTATGTAACGGGCGCAGATGCGTTCGACAGCTCCATATTAACACATGCCCGCAAAAACCAATAACATGTGGTTTACCAATCGTTTACGAGTGATTCTGGCAGTGGGTTTAGCACTCAATTGGGCGGCCGGACCAGCGACGCCGCGAACCAAAAACGGCGACAAATTTTTCTCGGAAGGTTCCAAGGCCGAAAAACTAAAACAGCTTGACAAGGCACTGGACTTTTACAGGCAAGCTGTGGCAGAAGATTCCTCCGACGTGCGTTATCGTCTAGCCTTCCTGCGCGTACGTTTTCAGGCAGCTCAAGCTCACATCGAAGCGGGACAAAAATTGCGATCGCAAGGCAAGTTGGAAGATGCCGCTGCGGAGTTTGAAAAAGCGGTGATCATCGATCCTTCTTCTGAAGCAGCCTTGCAGGAACTGCGCAGGGTACAGGAAATGATCGAAGCCGCCAAGAAGGAACCCGCAACAGAGGAGGGCAAATTACTGGCTCAGGGCTTGACACCTGCTGAGATAGCCCGCAAGGAGGTAGAACAGAAGTTACGCGAAGTGCTTACCGTACCCCGTCTCAAACCGCTGTCTGCGGCTCCAATCACACTGAAGATTAATAACCAGCCACCCAAAATCATATTTGAAACGATCGGCAAGCTCGCAGGGATCAACGTGCTTTTTGACCCTGACTACCAACAAGCCCCAGGGCAAACGGGCAAGAACGTGAGTCTTGATCTAAGTAACGCCACGCTGGAACAAGCCCTTGACTATGCAAGCGTCGTTACCAAGTCCTTCTGGAAGCCGCTGTCGGAAAATGCCGTTTTTATCACAAACGACGTGCAGAACAAACGAGTGGAGTACGAAGATCAGATCGCTAAGGTATTCTATCTATCCAATATTACTGCTCAGGCGGAACTTGCCGAAGTCGTCAACGCAATCCGGCAAGTAACAGGCGCCGTTCGCATCATGCCCTTCACTTCACAGAACGCAATTATCGTCCGCGGCACAGCAGATCAGGTGGAACTGGCGGAGATGATTATTCACGATTTGGATCGGCCCAGATCCGAAGTGGTAGTTGACGTGATCGTCATGGAAGTAAACCGGACGCGATCTCGAGATCTGGCGCTCACACCGGTCTCGGGAGGCACAGCCGGCCTAAATATTCCAGGTTATTTCGCGCCGCGCAATCCAGTATCAATCGGAGGCAGCACCACAGGAACCGGGAGCGGCTCGACAACCGGCGCCTCTTCTGCTGTCAGCGTGGCTAACCTCGGGCGTTTGTCGAGCGGCGACTTCGCCATCACTCTGCCGGGGGCAGCGCTCAAAGCATTAATGAGCGACAGCGCCACGAAGGTCCTCCAGGCGCCCCAAGTGCGGACCCTGGACAATCAGAAAGCCACGCTCAAGATCGGGCAAAGATATCCGATCGCCTCCGGCGGTTTTCAGCCGTTGTTTGGGCAAGTGGGAGGGGGAAGCCAGCTATACAGCAACTTTCAATTCCAGGACGTGGGCGTAAATATGGACATTTTGCCCAAAGTGCACAACGCCGAAGAAGTCTCTCTTCATATCGAAATGGACGTATCCGCTGTGGGAGCTACTTTGGATATCGGAGGGATTTCCCAACCGATTATCAATCAAAGAAGAGTGGCTCATGACATACGCCTCCGGGAAGGTGAGGTAAGCCTGCTGGGTGGTCTATTACAGGACCAGGAGACGAAGTCTGTCTCCGGGGTGCCTGGCCTTGCGAGCATACCGCTGTTGCGCCGGCTGTTTACCAGCGAGACGGTCCAGAAAAACGAGCAGGAAGTTCTCATCGCCATCATCCCCCATATCGTGCGGGCTCCGGATTTCAAGTTGACCAACTTCAAAGGAATTGCTGTCGGCACAGAAAGCAGGGTACGGGTCAACTTTGCCGCACCGAAGCCTGAAGCCGGGGCCCCTGCACCACAGGCGCCTGCTACTGTGATTCAACCGCAAGTTCCGGCTGCCCCGGCTCCGGGCAGCCCAAAACCTCAAGCTCCCGCGCCAGCTCTTCCTCCCGCCCCTCCGCGTATGAGCTTTAATCCTTCCAATATTGAGGTTCAGGCAGGCAGCACCTTCACCCTGAATCTTGTTGTAGAAAACGTCGAGAATCTGGTTTCCGCTCCGTTGCGGATCAAATTTGACCAAAGCTTTCTGCGGCTCAATGATGTCACCCGAGGTGATTTTATGGGCCGCGACGGCCAGCAGGTGCTTTTTACGCGCAATATTCTGAATGACACTGGTGACGCCACTATTAACCTGAGCCGTATGCCCGCCGCGCCTTCAGTTTCCGGGTCGGGTATACTGGTCACCCTCTCCTTCCAAGCTGTAAAATCCGGCGTGGCATCGGTTGCCGTCGCGCAGGGAAATTTGCAGGACGCGCAAGGGCGGACAGTGCTGGGGGCCACGCCGCAGGCCGTTGTGCGCATCAAGTAAGCCATGAGGAGACGTAACCAACGAGGCCTGACTCTGGTGGAGCTGATCGTGGCTTTTACCATTATGATGTTGCTGACTGCGATGGCAGTCCCGCTAGCTCGCTACAAAGTTCGCCGGGAACGGGAACGCGAGCTGCGTTACGCACTGCACGAAATACGTATGGCCATAGACAAGTATAAAGACCTCGCGGACCAGGGCCTTCTAGGACCACAAAAAGTGGATTCCAACAACTACCCGGAAAGTCTGGAGGTTCTAGTGCAAGGGGTCAAACTGGCTGGATCGGTGGACAAAAAAATCCGTTTTCTGCGCCGGATCCCCAAAGATCCCATGACCAATTCTTACGACTGGGGCTTAAGGAGTATGCAGGACGACCCCAACTCCATGAGTTGGGGCGGACAAAACGTCTTCGACGTTTACACCAAGAGCACGGAGAAAGCAGCCGATGGCACGCCGTACTCGGACTGGTAAACGCCCGGCACGTGGCTTCACGATGATCGAGCTGATGATCGTGATGGCCATTGTATCGATACTGATTTCAATCGCCATCCCTCTGTACCAGAAGGCGATTATACGCGCCAAGGAGAGCGTGCTGAAAAACAACCTGTTCACCCTGCGTACGGTCATCGACGAATATACTTATGACAAGCAAAAAGCGCCACAAACACTGCAGGACCTGGTTTCGGAAGGTTACCTCCGTGCGATCCCTGTGGATCCGATGACGGGTTCCAATGCAACCTGGCGCGTGATTATGGAAGATGCATCGACCAGCGTGAAACCGAATGAACCTGGGATCTTCGACGTGCGCAGCGGGTCAGACCAGCTCAGCCTGGAAGGGACCCCGTACTCTGAGTGGTGATAGCCCGTGTAAATTTCCAGGGTAGGCGGACAGGGTGGCCACGTGGTTTTGATCTGCGATATCTTATAAGCGAGGAGGGGTTGGCCCCTCTCACTCCCCGGTCGTCTAATGGTAGGACAGCGGCCTTTGGAGCCGTTAATCGTGGTTCGAATCCATGCCGGGGAGCCACACCCCAAAACCATAACTCCCCGCCGCCCCGTTTCGCTTGACGGCATCGCTGTTTGCGGCCGCCCGTTATCCCAAACATTCGCCAGTATTTGCGTTTCGACGCGGTTCTCCGGTTGGAAACGCCTCCAACCGGGCCACGGGCTGAACCATCATGGTTCAGTTCGTAGGCCTCTCTCAACCCTCCAAACTCTCCGCTTTCTCC
>Ga0123519_10000076_pt1 | contig 156973 bp, 141 predicted proteins | sample YelNatPaOPRAMG02_FD_87396 | JGI IMG/M metagenome (GOLD analysis project Ga0123519, IMG submission 87396) | Hot spring microbial communities from Yellowstone National Park - Yellowstone National Park OP-RAMG-02 (version 2) | ecosystem: Environmental > Aquatic > Thermal springs > Hot (42-90C) ... | reverse complement strand
TTGAGGTATTGAAGTTTTTTAAATTGTTTTTCTGCTTCCTTCAATGCTTGAAGTTGTTCGTTTGATTTGACAAAGTCGTTATATTTCCCAAAAATATGATTCATAAAAAAAATTTTATTTCTTTTTCATTCCCCATTTTTCCAGTTTATATCTTAAGTTTCGTTCACTTATGCCTAATAACTTTGCTGCTTGTAATTGATTCCCTTTCGTCTGAGATAAGGCATTTAAAACCAATTTTTTTTCAAATGCTTCTACTTGTTCCGGCATACTTTTATGAATAGATGTAATTTCTTCTGATTCATTCTGAAGTAAGTTATTTTCAGTAATAGGCAGATCCTCTGTAGTTATTGTTTCACCTCGTGAAATAATAATTGCATGTTGAACTATATTCTCTAATTCACGTATATTTCCCGGGTAATTATATCTCATCAAAATATCCATTGCCTCTTTGCTAAATGTAACATTAGATTTACCAGACTCAGGTAAATATTTTCTTACAAAATAATCAATCAGTTCAGGAATATCTTCTTTCCTTTCACGCAATGGAGGAATTGAGATAGTTACAACATTAATTCGATAAAAAAGATCATCTCTAAACAAACCTTCCGTAATTAATTTCTCAAGGGGCCTATTAGTAGCAGTAATAACCCTAACATCGACTGTTATGGGGACATTACCACCAACACGCTCAAATTGAGATTCCTGTAAAACCCTAAGTAACTTAATTTGTGTTTGTAAGGGTAAATCTCCTACTTCATCTAAAAATAAAGTCCCGCCATCAGCAACTTCAAAACGCCCCTTCCTTTGTTTTTCAGCACCAGTGAAAGCACCTCTTTCATGACCAAACATTTCACTTTCAAGAAGATTTTCATTTAGAGCTGCACAATTAACTGCAACAAAAGGTTTATTTGCACGAGGACTGGCAAAATGAATAGCTTTAGCAAGAACTTCTTTACCAGTTCCACTTTCACCACGTATTAAAACAGTAGCTTTTGATTTTGCAACCCGCCAGGCAAGGTTTATCACCTCCTCCATTTTAGGTGATTTGGCTATAAGACCAGAAAAATTATACTTTTCAGATAATTGTTCTCGTAAAAGTTTGTTTTCTGAAATTAAACTTTGCCGCTCACCAATTCTCCTAACAATAATTTCTAACTCTTCAAGATTTATTGGTTTTGTTAGGTAATCATATGCACCAAGCCTCATTGCTTCAACAGCATTTTCAATTGTTCCAAAAGCAGTAACTATAACAAATGTAATTTCGGGGTTAATTTGGCGTGCTTGTTTTAACAACTCAATACCAGTCATTTCGGGCATTTTATAATCACTTATAACAATATCAACAAGATTATTCTGGATAATCTCCAGAGCATCTATTCCTGATCCTGCTTCAAAAGTATTAAAACCTTTTTCTTTTAAAAATCCGCTTAAAACTAATCTCTGTGATGATTCGTCATCTACAACTAAAATTGTTGTCTTCATTTTCAAGGTAATGTTATTTTAAAAGTTGTACCTTTGCCTAATTCAGAACGTGCAACTATCGTGCCATTATGTTGAAGTATAATTCTTTGTACTATACTTAATCCAAGACCCGTGCCTTCTTTTTTGGTAGTAAAGTATATGTTGAAGATTTTTCCTATTTTATCCGGAGAAATTCCTTTTCCTGTATCTGTTACTTCAAAAATATTTTTATTATTCTTAAAATTATAAGTAATTAATATTTCACCTTCGGAATCAATTGCATCTATAGCATTTTGTATTAAATTAATAAATACCTGTCTCATCTGCTCAATATCTATTTTTATTGTATTATCCTGTTCTATTTTAAACTTAAACTTAATTTTTTTATCCTTAACCATCATATCAACTATGGGTTTTAATGACTCAAAAAAATTACTTACCTTAGTTGATACTGGAATTAGTTTTGGAGGTCTTGCAAATTTTATAAAGTCTTCAACAATTTTGTTTACTCTTGAGGATTCATCTTTCAGTACTTTTGAAAGTGAAGCAAATAAATCACTTTTGTTTGAAGGTTGGAATTCACTCTCTAATCTCTGTGAAATCATCATTATAGAATTAAGGGGATTACGTATTTCATGAGCAACTGAAGAAGCAAGCTCACCCATTGCAATTAACTTTTCATTTTGGTTTTTTATCAACTCATTTTGCTTAAGTTCGGTTACATCCTCTATTGTAATTGTATAAAACTGAAGCTGTCCATTTTCAGAAATTTCAAACGAATTGACTCTTAATATCTTTTCTTCTCCCTTAATTATTATGTTGAGCTCTAAATCTGAAACAACAAGTTTTTTTTCAAATAACTCCTTTAATTTAGATTTTTTTAAAAAATCAAATTCAAGAATATTTTTGTTATCTACCTGATCACTTTCAAAATCAAAAATTTTCAAAGCAAATTTATTAAAAATCTTTACTAAGTTATCTTTATCAATTGTTATAACACCAAGACTAAAATTTTCCAGAATATTATTAGTAAGGGATTTTATTTTTTTATAATCCTCAGATATAATTCTATAATTTTGATTTGTTATAACAACACTCACTAAAATTACTGTTAATACAAATAAAACAAATGTTAGAATAAATGCCCTTCTGTACATACGCATCTGCACTGAGTTTATCTCATCCATTGTTAAACCTATTCTGAACAGTCCATATTTTGTACCATTTATTGAGAGTGTTTTTACAACTTCAAAAACTGAATGTCCTTGAAATTCTGTTGTACGTGTTAAAACTTGTTCGTTTTCAAAAGCATTTCTTAAGAATTCATCATCTTTAAAGAAAGAAATTCCCTCAACAGATTTATTTGCTGCAATTATTTCATTACTTGATTGTAGCACTATATAATCAACACCGCTTTGCTGTCCAACATCTTGTATAAGTTTGCCAAATCCAACCTCACGACGAAAATCAAGAAATGATTGAGCATCAAAATTTACCACAATGGCACCACCTTTTCTCCCAGCTCTTGAAACTGCTACAGCAAATCTTTCACCTTCTTCGAATCTTGCTGGTTTAAATCCTATAACCAGTTCTGATTTCTTTCCTTCCAGAATAGGTTTTAAATAATCAAGAGGGGAGTGTTTATCAGCAAGAGTATGCATTGTATCAGATAAAAGATTTGTGAAAATCTTTACACCATTTTTAGAAAATACGTTAATTCTATACACACCACTTTCTTGCGATATGTGTTCCAGTAAATTATCAGACAGATATGCTAAGCTATCAAGTCTTCTGACATTTCTTGCTACTGCAAATAAATGCTGAGTTAATAACTCTTCTATTTCCTGATCAGAAATTATTGTATTAACGCTACTTTTTTCAATCGTATTTACAAGAGACCGAGCTGATTCTTCAAGCATATGATAAACTTCTTTCTTGTTTTCCAGAAGCTCATAATATGCTGAGACAATCATTAATATAAATAGGAAGGCGGAAAGTATAATTAAATAGCGGGGCTTAAGATTTGAAATGTGTCGTAATTTCTTCTCTTCATCAAGGATATCCATATTGAATCAAAATTAAATTTGTAACAAATTAGAATCTTCCAATTCACCCGATTTAATAATCAACTTTAATAGTTAGAAAGAATAAGTGGTCGTATGTCTTTCTATTTAGATACAATAAATCTTGTGCAAGTAATCTATATTCAAGTTCGCAGTAGAATTGTTTTATTGGCTCATATTTTAGGTTAAATGTAAATAGATTCCGGTTAATTCTATTGCCTGCCAAAAAATCATTTTTTGCCAGAGTATCACCAACTCCTACATTTATGTAACCACCATAATTTCGAATAAGAGTACCTGTTGAGTCAAAAACAAGCCCCTCACCTGATCTCTGATATTGATACAGAATGTTTAAAGTTAATCTATTTGTAATATTGTAAACAACCTTAAAAGAAATTTCCTCTCCATTCGGAGGGAGTTTTACCCCAAGAGGCATTTCAGAATGTGTATATTGGCTCTTATTAGAATGGTGTGAATATACAAATGGAGAAAGTCGTAAATACTCAAATGAAAATGTAAGACCACTTAAATTAAAAGGTGCATTATACATCATACCTATTTGATAACCTAATTTGTTATCATTTGAACTTTTATCACTATTGTATAATGTAGATAGATTCAGATCATCTATAAGGAGAGTTCCCTGCAAAGCAAGATTTTTTACAGGTAACACTTCCATATCAAATGCAAGAAGAGTATTATTGTTATAGGTTTGTTCAATACTACCATTAATGTCAGAGGAGAAGATAAAATTTATTGGATTTACATAACTAAGAGAAAAAGGATTATCGGAAACTATAACTGATTCCCAGACACCAAATCTGAAATCACGGGAGAACTTAATATCAAGCCTATTAGTAACAATATTTTTATAAAGTATTTGCCTTCCAAGTGAATCACCACGAAGAGCTCCATATAAAAAACTATATTTAAAAGACTTATATGAAAGATCAAGTTTTGCAAAATCAAAGGGGACTGTGTTATTTGATAGCAACATTTTATCATTATAGCCAAATCCTTCTAATAATAACTCCCTACCAATAGTAAGGCTAAGCCACCTGCTGTTGGTTCTATACCGAATATATCCTTCGAAGTTATCATACTTATTATATTCATCCATAAAATGATTACTTGCTTTTAATCTTGGATCAAATTTTGCAGAAAACTCAACATCCTTTTTTTCCCCCTTCAGTCTCCTTCCACTATATGGATGTAAATAAACCCCAACTGAATTAAACAATGTACCACGAAATGTAAACCCAAGCTCACCTAAAGTTATTGCATTATTACCAAGGGAATCTCCTTTAGAATTTCTTTGATAAAGTGCTCCCTGTACATCAAAAAAGAATGATAAATTTGAATCAGCATAAGCAAAGATATGTTTTTGTTTTGAATCATCAAAAATATTCTTCAATTGAGGTTCATTTAGTAGTGAAGAGTTCGTTTTAAGGTTTTTATCAATTTCAAATCCAAATTCAATTTTTAAGTCGTTTAAAATTTTTTTATCAACCGTAGATAGTTGTTCCGATTTATTTGTTATTTCTTTTAATAAATCAGCTATTTCCTCTCGAGACATTGGAAGTTTTGCAGAGTTATACTCATTAATAACTCTCTCAAGTTGCATACGTTTTAAGAAATGATAAACAGGATGGTTAGCTGGCACCAATTCGATCTGAGCAATAGCTTTAATGCTTATAATTAACAAAAATATTGTGAGAAAATAATAATTTTTTATCATTAAGAATAATTAAAAAACTCTTTATGTTATGTCATACGATGTCAATTTACTTTCTAAAAAAATAAATTAAAAGCTATTTAATTAAGCCCATATAGTATTCCAGATTATCTTCAATATGTGAAACAGGTTTTTCATTCATCATTGTACGAAGCATATTTTTGAGTTTCATTTGTTGAATAAACAAATCATGTTCAGGTACTTGATCAGGATTGTGCATAGGAGACTTAAAGAAAAACGACAACCAATCCTGAATACCAAACATACCATTTCGTTTAGCCAGGTCCATAAATAAAACAAGGTCTAATACAAGTGGGGCTGCAAGTATTGAATCCTTACAAAGAAAATTTATTTTTATCTGCATAGGATAACCCAACCACCCAAATATATCAATGTTATCCCAACCTTCTTTGTTATCACCACGAGGAGGATAATAATTTATGTTAACTTTGTGATAATAATCAGCATATAAAGCAGGATAAATTTCAGGTTGCAAGATAGTTTCAAGGACAGAGAGCTTACTAACCTCTTTTGTCTTGAAGCTATCTGGATCATCAAGTACCTCACCATCACGATTTCCAAGAATATTCGTAGAAAACCAACCTTTCAATCCAAGCATCTTTGCTTTGAGCATTGGAGCAATAACTGTTTTTACTAAAGTTTGTCCTGTTTTAAAATCTTTTCCAGCAAGAGGTACTTTCATTTCATTAGCAAATTCAACAAGTGCTGGTATATCGGCAGAGAGGTTAGGAGCCCCATTAATAAACGGAACGCCTTCGGCAATTGCAGCATAAGCATACAACATACTTGGAGCAATAAGCTCATTATTTTTTTTCATTCCTGCTTCAAATTTCTTCCTTGTACTATGAACATTCTCTGGGTTAATAAAGACCTCTGTACTTGCACACCAAATCATTACCACCCTATCAAGGTCATTTTGACTTTTAAATTCTCTTATATCTTCACGTATAGCTAACATCAGGTCATATTTATTCTTTCCGGATTTTACCCAATCTCCGTGTAATTTTTTAACAAACTTTTGATCAAACACACCTTTCATAGGTTTTAATTCATCAAGTTCATCTCTTACTTTTATGAGATCAGACTCCATCAAAACTTGAGCAGAAAGTCCTGACTCATAACAAGTTTCATTTCTAATATCCCAACCTCCAAATACAAGATCTTCCAGTGAAGCAAGTGGTACAAAATCCCTTATCAAAGGGAACTTATTGTCAATTCGTTTCCCGACCCTTATTGTTCCCATTTGAGTTAGTGAACCAATAGGTAATGAAAGCCCTTTTCTAATAAGATGTAATCCTGCAAGAAAAGTTGTTGATACTGCTCCATTGAGCCCCACTATAAGAACCCCAAGTTTTCCGGTGGGTTTTGTTTTTTTTGTTAATTTTGTACTCATACTTATATATTAGTTTTGAAATTTAAGATTTTTTTTATTTCTGATAAGGTGCTAATTATAAAATCTGCATAATTTGAATTACCTTCATCCTTCCACGATTTTCCTTTAAGCCATACTGTAGTACATCCGATTTGTTTTGCTGGTTTAATATCACGCTCATAAGAATCCCCGACTATAATACATTTATCTGGAGAAGATTTGAGATTGTTTATAGCAAATAAAAATATTTTTGGATCTGGTTTCCAATAACTAACTTTTACTGAATCCACAACAATATCAATCAAACTCGACAATTTCAGGCTGTTACATATTTTTTGAAGGTTACCATAAAAATTAGAGACAATTCCAATTTTGTAATTTTGCTTTATACTACCAATAATTTTGCGAGCACTATTAATATTACCTCGAACTTCAGTGTATATCTCATTTAGTATAATCTTATATTGCTTATGACTAATATTTAGAGCAAGTCTTTGATTTAGCAATTCACATTGTAAGCTAAATTGTTTTGCTAACAATTCGTAATAATCATTTATATTTTCAGCAAATATTTGTAAATTCTCATCAGCCTTTACAAAAACTTCTGAATAAATTTTAAAGTCCAACGAGGGAAATATATTTTTAAGCGCTTCATAATACATTACACTCCAATGGACACCATTAGTATCAAGAGTACCTCCAAAATCAAACAATATTGATCTGCAATTATCATTAGTCATTGATCAAAAGATGTATTTTGTAAAATTCCTTTTTCAAGTTTTCTTGTACCCGAAAATTGCATTAATAATAATCCAACAATTATCCAGAAAAATTCCCTTAATCTATTAACTACTGAGATGTATACACCAATACTTGGAGAATATCCTAACGATGCTGAAATAGCATATAGTCCTGCTTCTCTGGTACCAGCTTCCATAGGAACAAAGAAAAATATATTAAGTAACAAAGAAGATGCAGCATAAATATAAATAGCCTGCAAAAAATTAGTAGGGAAATTAATTGAAAAAAGAATAATATAGAATTCTACCGCAGAAATATAACGAGCAAAAATTTCATAAAATAAAGATATATAAAAAGCTTTCTTATTGTTATTAAATAAATCTTTTATTAGTTTATCCAAAATAAGTAACTTTTCTTTTTTCTTGTTCAAAAGTTTACCAATAGGTTTGAGAAAAAAAACCTTCTCAGACAGTAAAATAAGTGATAAAAAAATTCCATTTTTGTGCCAAATAAAAAAAAGTAAAATCCCAGATGATAATACAAGGATCAAAGGTATAACAATCAAATATATTTCGTTACTCTTAATAACTAACAGTACGGTAAAACAACTAATAAGCCAAAAAATTAGATGTGAAAGAATATGAATCATATTATAGAGAAGTGTTGAACTAACAGAGGTTTCAAGACCAAAGTTTTCTTTAGTAGCCATTATTCGATATGGCTCCCCTCCAAGATTTAAAAAGGGAGTAACGTAATTCAATGCACTACTACTTAAATGAATTGCAAATAAATCTGAAAATTTAACTTTTGATCCTCTGCTTTTAAGAATCTCAGACCATGCCAGAGTATGAAATATATAAATTATAAACCAAACAAAAATTACAGCTATCAACCAGTAACTTGTTTGCTTAATATTTTCAATAATGTTTTCTATACCAAACTGGTATAACATATAAATAAAGAGTATAACACCTATGATAAAGAATAATATTTTATATTTTCTATTCAAAGTTGACAGTTTACTGATTTTCCAAGTCTTGCAGCAAGATAGCATTTCCGCAATAATCTCTGTGTATTATAAGCTTCAATAATGCCTGCATTAAAATTTTGTTTTGATTCTATTATATTAATAAAATCATTTATAAGATTAGTATAAAATGAAATATACGTTTTTTTATCAGAAGCGTCTGGAACATCAATTTGTTTTATTTCACCATTCATAACTTTCAAAAGTGAATTCCCGTCATATTTTATAAAACCATTATTACTACTAATAAATGCAGAATTGTAACGATCGGAAGCTGCCCAACTAAGGTTAATCTGAACAATTCCTTTATCAAATGTTAAATTTATAGTTGCAGTATCTTCAACTGGATATGGTTCAGCTCTTAACTTAGTTGCCAGAGCAAATATTTTATTGGGATTTCCTAATAACCATTGAGAAAGATACAAATAATGATAACCTGTATCAGCAATAATACCACCACCACTTTTTCTTTTATCAATCCTCCATAAAGGAGAAAATGCATCATAGCCAATATCTGCTTGTTTTCTCAAAACATTAAATTGAATAAAAAATTTCTCATTTTGGTCTGATTCAATAACAAATTTTTTGAAGTGTGACCAGATAGGTGAATATTTGTATTGATGAAAAGGGAAAAATACACCTTTATATTCATTTGTTAACTTTTTCCAGATTTTACGCGCTGATTTTACATCTGTAGAAAGTGGTTTTTCACAGAGTATATGTAGTTGACGTGAAATAGCTTTTTCAATATAGAGTGAATGAAAGTTGGGTGGTACACTTATATCGACAAAATCAAGCTGACAATTATTAAATAACTTTTCTTCATCTGTAAATACTTCTGCATCTGGAAAGTGCAATTTAAATTCCTTTAATCTGTTTTCATCAGTATCCATTCCGGCTATAATTTTTATCTTATCTTTTATTAGAACATCAAGAAAAGCTGGAATGTGACTTGTTTGTGCTATCTTTCCACATCCTATAATTGCTCCTTTAAGCATCTTCTTTATCATTTGATTTCAGTAAAAGTGATAATTTAACAGAGTACTTATTTTCTAAAATAATAACATAGATCAATACAAGGTTATACAGTACAATTGTTGCAGCAATAAAAATTACAGGTTTTCCTAAAAAAAGGGCAATAGTTAGGATAATTATTCTTGAATTTATGGTTAAAAAATTACAATACTTAATAATAGGTTTATTTAATCTCTTATATTCTTCCCGTATTGAGGGAGGTATTTGAAAAGGATATTTTTTATTTACTAAATCGTAAAAACTTTTAAAAGATTTGGTTAGTAACCGTTGAATTTCAAGGACTGCTGAGTAAAGTTTATAATATATAGAATTACCTGTATTTTTATTAAAGCTATCCACTGAAGAAAGGCTATCAAGCTCTGCCTTTTCCTTATCAACTACAACGAATAAATAAGCATTTCGATAAAAATCTGCAATAGGAAATTGTAAACTATGACTTACTACTGCAAGAAAAACTAAACCTATATACAACACCGAACCAAACTCATTATATAATCTCAATGCAAGATGAACATATATACTTAAGAATACTACATTTCCACTAATTCCATCAAGAATTCTACCAATTGTTGTTTTATTGTTTGTAATTCTGGCAAGTATTCCATCGGCACTATCAAAAATATCAGATACTATAAATAGCATAATACCGATGATATTTATCTTAAGAGAAGTATAATAAAATAAGTGACCTGCAATTACACCTATAATTCCAGCAAGAATTGATACAATATTAGGTGTTAATCCCACCTTCTTTGCTATCTGAGCCACAAAGTAGCCAAGAGGTCGGTAAAAATAAATATCAATAAGCTCTTCTGTTTCTCTTGATTTAAGGGTTAATTCTTTCACTAATGCTTTTTAATGATTCCTCAATAATGTATAAGCCTTCTTCTGCAATTTCTTTAGTAATTACAAGAGGAGGGTTAATTCTTATATCGGGATTGTATCCCATAACAATAAGTCCTCTGCTTAAAGCCTCTTGGAAAAACATTTTAGTATATTTTTTATCAAGCTTTTCTTTAGTTTTCTGATCCTTAACAAGTTCAAGTCCAATCATTAGACCTTTACCCCGAACATCACCTATAAGAGGGATTTTAGTTTTCATCTCATTTAGTCTATTAATCATAAATTCACCAACTTGAGCTGAGTTTGCAACTAAATCTTCATTAATAATTACCTCAAGTGTAGCAAGGGCAGCAGTTGAAGCTATAGGGTTACCACCATAACTTGAGGAGCTTCCGCTTGGATTAGCAAATGGTTTCGAAAAAATAATTTCATCACGAGACATTAAACCAGTCATTGGAAACCCACCACCAAAACCTTTTCCTATAGTTATTATATCTGGAATTACACCATCGTGTTGACAACCAAACATCTTTCCGGTTCTTCCAAAACCAGTAATCATTTCATCTGCAATCAACAATGCTCCAATTTCATCTGCCAACTTTCTTAACTCTGTTAAAAATCCTTTTGGGGGAACAATGTTCCCTGCAGTTCCCTGAATTGGTTCAACAATTATTGCTGCTATATTATTTGTAGTTTCATAACGGATTTTTTTTCTAATAAAATCCACACATGCCCACTTACATTCTGGAAAAGTTATTGAAAAAGGGCATCTTCTACAATTTGCGTAAGGAGACAAAAATGTACCAACAGGAAGTGGACCTAATTCATTTTTAAAAGTATCACCAAGTAAACCAAGTACTCCCATTGTTTTACCATGGAACCCCTCCCAGAATCCTAAGAACTCTGTTTTTTTTGTATAAGATTTAGCAAGTCTTAAAGCTGCTTCAACAGCTTCAGCGCCACTACTATAATATTGTGTCCGTTTTAAGTCACCAACAGCAACTTCTGATAAAAGTTTTGAAAGGACTGCTCGATTTTTTGAAGTAAAACTTCCAACGTGAATTTTAGAATATTGTTCTGTCATCATTTTAACATAGTAAGGATGGTTGTATCCAATGGAAGCTACACCAACACCAGCAAAAAAATCAATATATTTATTTCCATCAACGTCCTCAATAATACAACCTTCTGCTTTCTCTGGAACAATTTTTGAGAGTGTTGCTATTGTTTGAATACCGGGTGAAATGTAATTTGATTCTAAATTAAAATACTCCAATGATTTTGGACCTGGAATCTGAGTGATAATTTTACTATACATATACTTTTAATTTTTGATTTGCTTAATCTTATCGTAAATGAGTTCAGCTATTATTTTACTTGCTTCGTCCCGCACAGGTGCAAAGCTTGGCCAATCATTCACATCAATAACATATATTTCCCCTTCAGGAGTTATTATTACATCCCCACCATAAATATCAAGCCCAAGTAGCTCAGCACTCTTAAAAATGATATTTTTCAAATTATTTATATTAAACACCGTTTTATATTTGTTTTCAGAATAATACCAATGAAAATAATCTTTACCACGAACACCATAAAATTTAATAGTATCACCTTCGATATGCTCCTGAACACAACAACGGTCAATGCTTCTTTTTTTAAATTGTTTCAATATACTTCCGATCTCTTGCTCAGATTCAGTATTTACGACATCATTTTTACAAGCGGCGTGTGCATCACCTCTTTTTATCCATATTTTGCCTTTAAAAAAACCTTCTGGCAAAGTAAAACTATTTATACTTGGTACAATAAAACTTTGAGGTATTTTTATCCCCCCTTCCTTTAAAATAGAGAGCATATTGTATCGATAGCAATTAAGTACGCTCTGAGGAGAATTTATAATCAACTTTTTTGAAGGAGCTATTTTGAGCAAATAATTAACGCCCGCAGGACTCTGTATCATGGAAAAAATATAATCTTCTGTGATTTTACCCTGAAAAAGATCATCTTCAGAATATATATTAACCTCAAGACCAAAATTCCGGATTTCGTCAGCAGTTTTTGTTAATATTAAATAATCATTTAACTCGTGATTTGGTGAAAATTGTAATTCCCTAAGTAATCCAGCAACTTTTATCATATTAGAATATTTTTATGTCAATATATTTTTTAGGATGTTCTTTAAAGTCAAGAATCAAAAGATTAAAATCTTTTATCAGTTTAAGTATATCAAGATATAGTTCATCATTATTAAGTAAATTTCCTACAGTGGAGTTTGTATTAATTTTAGCTAATACAGAATCTAATCTTAGTCCAATAGAACTTAAGGTTGTATAGAGACTATCATTTTTAATTAATCTCCCTAATGTACCTTTTCCAGCACTGATAGAATCTATAAGCAGATTAATATTTTCAGAAGCATCCTGTAAATTTTCATATAACCGTTTATCATATATACTCATACCAAGTGTTCCACGTTTTTCGACAATAGCACGACTAATTTCATTAATATTTTGTACAGTTCTGTTAATATTATCAGCAATGGAATTTGACGTGATTAATTGTCCCAGTGTTCCTTTGCCTGCAGCAAGGCTACTGGTTATTTCTTTTACATCTTTGAGCGATGAATTAATAATAGCAAAAGTGGAATCAAGTTTTTCCTGAAGTTTATTAGCTGCATTTTCAAGACTGAAAACATCTTTAACAGGTAAAAATTCACCATCAGAAAGTTTCCTTTCATTAACTCTTCCTATAGTAATATCTATATACTTATCTCCTAACATTCCTATAGTTTTAATGCTTGCAGTAGATTTTTCTGTTATCATTTCTTGATAGCTTCTTCTTAAAGTCATTGTAACAACAATACCATTAGTATCGTTTATCCGAGTGAATTCAAAGCTTTTTACCTGTCCTATTTTCATACCACCAAGAGTTACCATAGATCCATTAGCAAGCCCTTCTATGTTTGTAAGAAAAACTTTGAGTTCATAATTTCTGGAAAAAACATTATTTTCAGTCCCTACAATAGAAACAAAAATTATGAATATAACCAAAGCTATAAAAATTGTTATTCCTACCTTTAAGTCAGATAATCGTTTAGTCATAAACAGCTATTTATTTTTTGAATATTTCTAATTCTGAATCTTTTACTGATAAAATTTCAGCAAAGAATTCTTTAATAAAAGAAGTATTTATTTTTAATATATCCTTTATACTACCCGATGCAACCAATTTACCTTCTTCAATAACGGTAAACATATTACCCACTTGAATAGCATTATACACATCGTGAGTAACAACAATTGAGGTCGCACCTTCTCTTTGTATTTTTTTTATCAATTCAAGAATTGATTTTACATTGATTGGATCTATCCCTGTAGTTGGTTCATCATATAGCAGAATATCAGGTTTAAATGCAATAGCACGGGCAATAGCTACTCTTTTTTTCATACCTCCGCTCAACTCCTCAGGGTATAAGTCTTCTATACCTTCAAGATTTACAAATGAAAGACATTCAGAAACCCTCTTTGCAATTTCCTCTGAACTTTTTCTGTTGTGTTCTCTTAAAAAGAAAGCAATATTTTCACCCACTGTCATAGAATCAAATAATGCATTACCCTGAAAAACAACACCGATATTTTTTCTTATCTCGTTCAAGTTAAACTCATCCATAATAGTTATATCTTTGTCATACACCCACACATTTCCGGATTGAGGTTTCCATAGCCCAAGCAAAACTTTTAAAATTGAACTTTTACCAGCACCACTTGGTCCAAGAATAACCATGGTATCACCTTTTTTGACTTCAAATGAAATTTTTTCCAGTATTTTTCTGTTGCCAAAAGATAAAGAAACATTATCAAATCTAATTATGCTTTTTACATAATCTCCCATACAACCTTAGTAAAAATAAAATCAATTATTAAAATAACTATGCTTGTAACCACAACTGAATTTATAACTGATCTCCCTAAACCAGTAGTCCCCCCAAAAGTTTTAAGTCCAAAATAACAACTTATAGTAGCAATAAAAAAACCAAAGAAAATAGGTTTTGTAAAACCTACAAACAAATCTTTCATTTGTAAGCCATATACAGCAGCTTTCCAGAAAATAGATGTATCAACTCCAAGAGAAAAGTTGGCAACTACCATACCACCAACAATTCCAATAAAATCACTTATCAAAGTTAGTGGTAAAAACATTACTACTGATGCAACTACTTTTGGAAGAACTAATTTTTCAATGGGATTTGAACCAAAAGCTTTGAGTGCATCAACCTGTTCACTGAGAACCATACCTCCTATTTCAGAAGCATTTTTCGCCCCAGTTCGAGAAGCCAGCAATACACCAGTTATTACAGGTCCGAGTTCGCGAATAATCCCAAGAGATACAGTTCTACCAACCATAGTTTTAGCACCAAAAACTTCAAACCTATATCCCACTTCTAAAGACAAAATAATTCCGATAAATAATCCACTTAATGCTACTAATGGGAAAGATTGACTGCCAATGCGATACATTTCATCTAAACATAGTCTCAAATTTCGATATATATATCGAAAACTTTTAAATAAATCCCTTAAAAGAAATCCATATTCCTGTAGATTATAAAGGAATAAAACAAATCTATTATCTTGTTGTTTAATATTCACAGCATTAATCTATAGTTCGTTTCTTAAAAATTCTCTTGCCAATTCAAGATCTTCTATATGGTCAACATCTATAATTTTACTAAACATAACCCCTTTCATTTTAACTTTATTTTTCAAAAGAAATCTCAAAAAATTTCTTAATCTCACAACACCATTATCAAGTGCAGCTTCCATAAAATCAAAAACGATATGATTGAAATAATAAATTCCCCCTGTCACAAGTTTTCCAATTGTTGTTTTAGTATCATTGAATACTAAAATATTTAGCTTTTCATCGGTTTCAACCCACAGGGGTTTTTCATCTCTTACAAATTCTGTTACAGCAATTAATGATTGATAGTTATCATAAGAACTGGCACATCTGTAGAACTCATTAAATTCTTCTTGTTTAAAAACTGAATCAATAGTCATCAAAATAATTGGTTCTCGAGATGAAATTTTACTAATTTCATAAAAGCTGTGGAATGAACTCTGGGTTGCTTTGTAAGTTATATTAATTTCTGAATCAATATCCTTTATAATATGAGCTACTTTATTTTTAAAATTAAGTAATTCTGGATTAAGCAAAATATTTATTTCATCAAACTTATTATTCTTTGCAACTTCAAGTGCTCTTTCCAACAAAGTTCGTCCTTCAACTTCCACAAGTGGCTTAGGATAAACAATTCCCTCTTTTTTAAGTCTGTTGCCTTCCCCGCCTGCTATTATGAAAAGATTCATAATGTTTTCTTTTTTTTATAATTGCAGCCACCCACAATTCTTTTTTTGTAGTTTCCAAAAACTTTATTTTGGTAAGAACTGAAAAGTTTATCTATTTTTAACATCGTTTTATGATTCAATGAAAAAACCGATTTCGTTCCAATACTTTCTCTTTTTATTAAGCTATGTTTCTCAAGTTCGCGTAGATGTTGAGAAACAGTAGCTTGTGATAATGGCAAAAGACTTACAAGATCTTTACATATACATCGTCTTGAATTTGACAATAATCTAATAATTTCAAGCCGTGCAGGATGTGACATCACTTTAAGAAGTGTAGCAATTTGATTAAGATTATTAGAAAATTTATCTCTTTTATGAATTGCCATATTAATTGTATATCGCAAATTTACGATTAATATTATATTTTATCAAGTATAATTTAAACAACTTTTAGAAATTGATTATTATATAAACATTTTTTATTTTCAATTAAACATTTTAATTAAATTTATTATGTCTATGAAAAATTCAATTTTTATTTTTATTTTAATGTTTATTGGAATTTCTATTGGGTATACATCACCCAGAATTACATACAACGAACTTTACCATAAAATTGAACTCTATCCATTCATTCAGAAAGAAGCAGAAGACAAAGCTTATCAACAAAATCTTCCTCTTAGAATTTATACAATTGATAAAATTTTTATTTACGCAGCAGATATCGAAGATGGGAAAGTAATATATGCAGTAATAACAGATATTTTACACCCAGATCAATTTGGCTACACAGCTTTCTGGGATGAAGTATTTTCTTTTGTAACATTTGACAAAGCAAGGATAGATTATGGAGGTGGTAATATCATTGATAATACCGGAGGTATGTATGATTTAAAACCTACAGCAAAGGCAACAACTCAAAATCTTCTTTTGGTTCCTGAGTGGACATATGATAAGGTACTGGCTTTTGACGCAATAACTGGCGACCTGATTGATACTGCTTATATACATTCGTATAATCCAATTTTACAAAGCCCAAAACATGCTATTCAATCTCCATGGGGAAATATATTCGTTTCAGATCAGATAAGTGATGCTGTTCAAGAATTTGATGATACTACAAGAGTATTTATAAGGACATTCGCACCTGCTGGTGGTCCTAACCCAAACATTCTCGACAATATAAGAGGCATCGCTCTCAGGCCTAATAAGAACTTACTTGTTACCGTTGGAAGTAGTGCAAATCAAAACACTGTTCAAGAATTTGATACAACAGGAACAAATCTTGGAACTTTTATGTCTTCAAACCTCAATAGTCCTTTTGCTATTCTAAAAAGACAAAACGATTATCTTGTATCAAATTCAAGTGGGACAAACGATGTAATAAAATTTGATTTAAGCGGTTCTTTCGTTTCTATCTTTATTTCAAGTTCAAATTTAACATTTGCTCAACAGATGATAACTTTACCTAATGGTAATATAGCAATTGCTGGTTTCAGCAGTCCGTCAGGCATTATTTTCTTTGACTCTTCAGGTAATTATCTTAATTCTTTTACTGCGGTAACCGGAAATAGAGGTGTATATAAATTGGGGAACGGCAATTTTCTAACAACTAATGGCACTGGAGTTTATGAAATCGATGATACTACAGGAAGCTTGGTTAGGACTATAGTATCTGGTGTCAATGCACAATATATAGATTTATTTATTCCACCAGTTATTACTGGATTAAACAATAACACTGGTGAAATAATAGGAACTTTTAAATTATTTGATAATTACCCTAATCCTTTTAATTCAACTACTACAATAAAATATAATATACCTCAGTCAGGCATTGTAACATTGAAAATTTTTGATATTAACGGAAAATTGGTTAAAACTCTTGTAAACGGTTACCAGCAAAAAGGCCAATACGTAATTAATTTCAATGCTTCAGAATTATCATCGGGGATATATTTTTATCAATTAAGTACTAACCAGTTCACTCAAACTAAAAAAATGATTTACATGAAATAGAATCCTGTTTTTTTACAGCAAATAAAATATGATATAAAAACCCAAAGTTATAAAGCTTTGGGTTTTTTGTAAGTAAAGGTTTATTAACAGGTTTATTAAGAATTAACTAGTTAATTTTTAAGAAAACAAAAATACTTAAACTAAAATTTACCCAAATTATTTAACAAGTCATTATATCCTGAATTGAAAATAAAGTTTATTTAACTTATTTTAAAATGCACTTTTAGCTCAGTTGGTAGAGCAGCTGACTCTTAATCAGCGGGTCGGGGGTTCGAGTCCCCCAAAGTGCACTTAAAAACCTTTCTCTTTGTTTCTTTAATAAAAAAATAATCCAGTATGCAAAAAGCCATAATTTTAATGGGTTCAAAAGGAGATCTTGAATGGTCTAAAAAAATTGCTACTTCACTTGAAAAATTTGGAATTCAATACATAATGAGAATTGCATCCGCTCATAAAATTCCCCTTATTTGTTACCAACTTATTAAGGACTTTGAAAAAGAAAATGTAGTATTTATAACGGTTGCTGGTAGAAGCAATGCTCTAAGTGGATTTACAGATGCCCAAACTTTTTGCCCCGTAATTGCTTGTCCTCCTTATGGAGATAAATTTTCAGGAAATGATATTTATTCAAGTCTTCGTATGCCATCAGGAGTTGCACCTATGGTTGTCCTTGAACCGGAAAATGCTGCTTTGGCAGTTGCAAAAATTTTCGCGTTGACTGATAATGACATCAAACAAAAAGTTGTTGAATATCAAAAAAGAATGCAGGAAATATTGATTAACGATGATAAGGAGTTAAATAATGGGTAGTGTAAAAGATCTAACTATTATTCAAAAACCAACACAAACAGAAACTGGAATTGGAAGATTTGTTTTTTCTGACAGGTATTCCGTATTTGATTGGGGGGAAATGCCTGATATTATTCCAGATAAGGGTAAATCAATTGCTGTACTCGCCTCATATTTTTTTGAGAAACTAAATGAAATGGGGATTCAAACTCACTATCTTGGATTAATAGAAGACGGAAAAACAAAAAGTCTTAAAAATTTACTATCCCCTTCAAAAATTATGGAAATTAAATTACTTCGTGTCATAAAACCTGAATTTAAAAATGGGATTTATGATTATTCACCATATAAAAATGAAAAAGGAAATTTTTTAATACCAATTGAAGTAATATACCGTAACTATCTACCTGCTGGTAGTAGTGTTTTTAAAAGAATTGAAAGAGGTGAGCTCTCTCCTGAAGATCTTGGTTTAGCTCAGATGCCTACTCCAAACCAAAAATTAGAAAAACCTATTCTTGATGTTTCAACAAAGCTTGAGATAACTGATAGGTATATGAGCTGGAATGAAGCTATGTCAATAAGCGGAATGAATGAAAAGGAACTTGAGTTGCTTAAACAGTTAACACTAAAAATTAACTCTTTAATCACTAATGAATTTAATAAAATAGACCTTATTAATGAAGATGGGAAAATAGAGGTAGGTTTTGATTCCAATCGTAACTTTATAGTTGTAGATGTACTTGGGACTCTTGATGAATGTAGATTTACTTATGAAGGACTTCCTGTTAGTAAAGAAATCGCAAGAATTTATTATAGAAATACAGACTGGGCGAAAGCTGTTGATGAAGCAAAAGTTAAAGATCGTCAACACTGGAAAGAAATCTGTGCTTTACAACCTCCACATCTTCCCAAAAATATAGTTATACTTATCTCCCAAATATATCGCTCCTGCACAAATCTGATAACTGGAAAAGAATGGTTCAAAGATGTACCAAATTTGAAGACTATTGTCGAGGATATAAAAAAAGAACTTAAACTTTAAAAACTGTTTGCAGTAAGTATTTCTAAATTTCAAAAGCTTAAATTTTATATTAGACTTTAGATAAATTTATAGTAGAAGTACCAAAAACTAATTTTATATTTTCAAGAGCTTTAAGCAATGATATATTAGTAGCCACACAGCCGTGTTTTTTCATAATAACAAGACTGTGATTTTTTTTCACTTCTTTTAAAACCTGATCTGCCAATTTAACAGAACCCGGTGGAGCATAAGGAATTATACCTATTTCCTTAGCAAGAAATTTAGCAACTTCAGGTTTTTGTTCATATAATAACTTAAAGTATTTTTCTTTCCCCTGTTGAGTGAGATAATAAATTATAGAAGCAATATTATCAGGGTGAGTATGTAAAACTGCTTTGTAGGGTTTATTTTTTTTAATTGAAAAATTTAAAATTCCCAGATGAATTTTATATTCTGATGTTAGTTTAAAGTCTTCAAATTTTGAAAGTTTTAGGTGCCACATCATTGCAGTATTTTCTTTATCAATTTTCACAACACATAAATATTGCTCTGGATTTTTACTAATTTCTTCCATAGTTGCTCCACTAATCTTCATCAGTATATAACTACCACATAGTTCAGGATAGTTAATTTCTAATTTTAAGGGTATTGACAAATTAGTAGTAATGTCCAATGGGGGGTTGTCAAGCAATATAGAAAAATTACCAGCATTCTCAGGAGCCCATCCTAAATTGACAAGCTCTTTGGCTACAGTTTTAATTTCAAGTATTAAGTTTTCCAACTTCTGGTTATTTTCTAAAGATTTTCTCTACAAGAGGTAATACCTCATTATACCTGCTGAATTCATGTCCACTATTATTCACTATAACAATTGTATCAGAAGTCAATGTTTTCATAGTCTTTCTATAATCAATCAAGTTATCATCAGTAGAAAGTAATAATATAATATTTTCAGGTTTATAAAGGTAAAAATATTTTTGTTTTAAAACTTTTAATTGAGAAAGGTAAGATTTTTTCCAGTAAAACTTTTCACCAGTACTATAATTAGTATTCACACCTGTATATTCTTTTAATTGAAGATGTGGGGAAAGCGCAGGATTAATAAGAACAGCTTTCAGATTATATTTCCCAGATAGCAAAAGAGCATAAAAACCTCCTAAACTACTACCGATAATATTTAAGGCTCTATATTTTTGAACAAACTTTTCAAGTTCTTGAAATGCTCTATAAGGTTCAACAGAAAGGGATGGAGTAAGTACTTTATATTTATTGTGAAAATACTTAAAAGTTAATTTTGCTTTTGTAGCTTTTCCACTACTTGCAAAACCATGAATATATAGAACCATATATAAAAAATTTAATTTGTTTCTTTCACTTTTAGCAATAATAGCAATCCCAAAACAAAAAATGTTCCTACTGACAAAACTGCAAGTTTCTGCGAACCACTAAGCCAAGATACCAATCCAAAAGTTAAGGGACCAAACAGTGTACTTGTTTTATCAAATAAAGAATAAAAACCAAAGAACTCAGTTTTGCTTTGAAATGGTGTAAGTTTAGTCATAAGCGCTCTTGAAAGACTTTGAATAGAACCTAGAAAAGTTCCAGCAAATCCTCCTATAAGGAAAAAATAATGTACTTTATATCCCCATATTACTAAAAAAGTATCTTTATCAACAAAAAAGAAAATAAACAGAATAATACCCAACCAAATTATAATATTAAGATATAATGAGTTTAGAATTCCAAGTTTATCTCCCAAAAAAGCAAAAATTAAAGCTCCAACCAATGCAGCTATTTGAACAATAACAAAAAACACTGCAAGTTCATTCATTTGAAATTCAAGGGTTTTTTTTGCATATATACCGGAAAAAAATATTACAGTATTTACAGCATCAATATAGAAAAAATATGCAATGAGATAATTTCTTAAATTAGAAAATTTTGAAATATTTTTTATTGTAGTCCATACTTTTCTAAACCCAAATACAATGTTTTCAAATAGACTTGTTTTAGAAATAAAAACATTTATTTTTTTTTCTTTTAACCAGATAAATAGAGGAGCAGAAAATATTGCAAAAAGCACACCTGTTAAAAGAAAAAGTAATTGTGGATTATTTGATAATGGAAAGGCTAATGCAAGAGATACTAAAGAACCAAGGTAGCCAAATGCATATCCTATAGAGGAAACTTTATTATAATATTTTTCCTCAACAATATCGGAAATAAATGCATCGTAAAAAGTAAGACTTGTTTGGAATCCTATATTTGAAATAATAAACAAAATCAAAGCATAGACGACCATCCCCCTGCTGGCAAAAAACATCAAAACTGTGGGTATTACTGCAAGGAGGGTAAATAAAAGTAAAAACTGCTTTTTTTTTGAATAACGGTCGGCAATAGCTCCACATACTGGATTTAGAATTGCAGAAATCAGCATTGAAATATTAATTCCTAAAGACCAGTAAAAATCCCCGATACTTGAATTTTCACATACTATATCTACAAAGAACACTGCAAAGACAAATGCTACAATTATTACAGCATAAGTAGAATTAGCAAAATCATATAATGCCCAAATAAAAACCTGTGACTTATTTTTCATCGGGGGGATTTGGTTTTTTATCAATCAAGCCACGTCCAGTTTTTGCTAACTGACCAGTTGATTTCAATTCGTTAAGTATAGCATCAAGAATACCATTAACAAATTTACCGCTCTGGGCTGTACTGTATGTTTTAGCAATCTCAATTGCTTCATTAATAGTAACCTTAGGAGGGATTTCAGGAAAAAACAACAATTCTGCTGTACCAATTTCCAGAAGTATTTTATCAATGATACTTATTTTGTCATATTCCCAATTATTAAGCTTGCTCTTAATTAGTTCTTCAATTTTTATTTTATTTAAAACTATCTCATTAATGAGTTTTATCACAAAATTATAATCTTCTGCAGAATCAATATTGCAAAGTAGATCTTTTTTAATTTTATCTAATGGATCCCCTCCAATTTCATGAGCATATAGTACCTCCATTACTTTTATCCGAAGTGACCTTCTTGATTTCATAATTAATATATTATTTTAAAAAATACATTTTTTAATTACCCTATTCCAAACAACCAGAAAAAAAAGAGTGCAACACTTTCTTTTATGCAAAAATTTATTGTTCCTTCTGAAGACAAAGGAGTTTCTGTTGCTATTCCATCCGCATCAATATTATTAAATGATGAAATTTCTTTTGCCCTTAGAAGATGAAAATTATCCGAAACAATAATAATCTTGTTCCATTTTAATCTATTATAGTACTTATCTCGAACAAAATGAATTTGTTCAACAGTAGAATTTGATTTATCTTCAACAATTAAATCTTTTTCCGGCACACCAAATTTTTTCAATTCGTTTTTCGCTACTTCTGCTTCTGTCAATTCATTTGGGGAACCACCTCCGGTAAGTACAAGTTGCGGAACAATTTTTTTTGAGTATAATTCATATCCTTTATTAATTCTTTCCCGAAGTACAGGTGAAGGCCTATTACCACCCCAGACAGCGGCTCCAAGAATTACTCCAGCATCTGCTCGTTTTCCCAATGTAAAATATAGTTGAGAATCATCAACATAATAATATACACGGACAACTTGTACTAAAGAAAATAATATCATAATAACAATAAAGGTAGTTAAAGAACTAAACCAATGTATTACCTTTGATCTGGAAAAAATTAGAGATAATGTTGACAAAAGTACAACCCCTACCAATAAAAGGAAAGTTATATATAGAACTATTTTGATATCTTTTTGTACAATTAAGAAAGAAGCAACTAAAATAAATGTACTAATAAAACTTATTAAGAAAAGTAATTGAAGATGTTGTATTCTAAATTTTGAACGTTGAAAAATGTTAATAGCTGAAGCAATAAATACAAGTCCAAAAATGATAATAGTAATAATATTACCTGTTGCAGAAAATTTAAAATGAGAAAGTGGATATTCCTGATTTAGGTATCTAATACTGGTCAGCAAGTAACCATTAATCAAAGAACTAAGTGCTATGAGTAAAAATAAAACGTTCTTATTACGGAACATAAATGGAAATAGAATTCAATAACAAGTTAAAAAAAATAATTATATTTTAAAATTAATAACATAAACCTGTATATATATGTTCATAACATTTGAAGGAATAGATTTGAGTGGAAAGTCAACTCAAGCAAAATTACTTTATTTGAATCTTAAAAAATTAAAGTTTAAAACTCTACTTATCAGAGAACCAGGTGGAACGTTAATCTCTGAAAAAATCAGGAATATTTTGCTCGATAGTCAACATAAAAAGATGGAATATTTAACCGAGTTTTTGCTTTTTTCTGCATCTCGTTATCAATTGACAAATGAAGTAATTATTCCCTATCTAAAGAAAGGGTATTTTGTAATATGTGATCGTTATTATGATTCTTCCACCGCATATCAAGGTTATGGAGGTAACCTTGACTTAAAAATTGTTAAATTTATAAATAAAGTAGCAACTAATGGATTAAAACCAGAATTAACTTTTCTCCTTGATATTCCTTATTCAGAAAATTTAAGACGCAGACAAAGACTTGCCGTAGGCAAGGACAGGATTGAATCAAAATCAATAAATTATTACCAAAGAGTAATTCGAGGTTTTAGAAAGATAGCCAGAGAAGAAAAATCGAGAGTAACTGTTTTAAACGGGAAAAAACCTGTAAAAGAACTTAGTAAAATAATTTTAGAAAAGGTATTAAAGTATGAAAGATAAAAAATTTAAATATTTTCATTTAAAACCAAGCAGAGTTTACTTAATTCTGCTGCTATTTATTTTTTCTTTATTTTCATTATCGGTTAGCACTCTTAAGAATCCAGATGATATCTACGACCGAATTAATAAAAACATGACACTTTTCGGTCAGATATATAAAGAAATAGCTCTAAATTATGTTGATCAGGTAGATGTAGATAAATTTTTCAGAGCTGGTATTGAAGGTATGCTTGGGACTCTCGATCCTTATACAGTATTCTATGACTCAAGGTCTAAGGAAATAGTAGATTTAATTACTACTGGCAAGTATGGTGGTATTGGTATTAGCATAAAAGCAAAAGATTCTCTGATACGTATTATGGAGGTAATGCGTGGCTATGAAGCAGAACGGAAAGGGCTTCGTATTGGCGATATTATTAGAGAAGTTGATGGGATTAATGTAACCAATATGGATGTAGATAGAATTAGATATCTTATTAGAGGAACTCCAGGAACAACTGTAAATCTTAAGATTCAAAGGGATGAAGATTTTATCGAATTTTCACTCACCCGGGAGACAATACAGTTAAAAAATATTAGTTATAGTGATTTTGTAGGCGATAAACAGGATGGTATTGCTTACATAAGGCTCGACAGATTTACAAACACAACCAGTAATGAAATAGATAATAATTTAAGAAATTTTAAAGCAACTAATAATCTCAAAGGTCTCATTATTGATTTAAGAAATAATGGAGGTGGAGTTCTTGACGCTGCAATAGGTACACTTGAAAAATTAGTAGAAAAAAATAGTTTGTTATTAATAACACGTGGAAACTCAAAAGACTCAGAACGTAAATATTTTTCTAAAGAAGATCCGATTATTCCTCCCTCTATACCATTAGTAATACTGGTAAATGAAAATACTGCTTCAGCATCAGAAATTGTTGCAGGTGCTATTCAGGATCTTGATAGGGGTATTATCATTGGTACAAAAACTTTTGGGAAAGGACTTGTACAACAAATCAAAGACCTTGATGACGAAGCTAAACTTAAAATAACAACTGCAAGATATTTTACTCCATCTGGAAGATGGATTCAAGAAAAAGATTACTTTAGAGATAACAAATATGGTGTATTCTTGAATACACAACAATTTTTAAAACAAGAATACAAAACTCTTAATGGGAGAACTGTTCTTGCAAAAGGTGGAATTTTCCCTGATATTGAAATTAAAGTAAAACCTGAATCAGAACTGCACTCTGCCTTGCTTATGAAGGATATGTTTTTCAAGTTTGCAAACTATTATCTTGCAAAACACCCCGACGTCATAGTATTTAATTGTACTGAGGATATATACCAGGAATTTTTGTCATTTATATCTCAACAGGGTTTTGAATATAAATCTTCTATAGATAAAAAGATTGAAGAAATTAGAAATTTAGCAACAGAAAAGGGTTATAATGAATCTTTTTTAAGCACACTTACTTTATTAACAAATCAAAGTATAATAGAAAAACAAGTTGAGTTTACTACTGCTAAACCTGAGATTATCAGAAGCATAGAAGAAGAGATTAATAAAAGAATTATTACTGAGAAAGAACAAATAGAAGCAACATTCAAAAATGATATACAATTACAACAAGCAATTAAGCTTCTAAAAAATTTAGATTATTATTATAGTCTTTTACAAATCAAATAGTATAATACATTATGAAAAAGTTAAATTTTTTAAGAGTTATCCTTATTATTTTTCTACTTACTGTGAACCACTTGTATGCACAGGAATTACCCAAAGTTGAAGGAAAAGGAAGAGTTATGTTTTTTAATTTAGAGGGTGGGTTTTATGGTATAATTGCAGAAAATGGTTCACAATATATTCCTTTAAACTTAAAAGATGAATTCAAACAGGATAATTTAAAAGTTTATTTTAGGGGAATTCTCAGAACTGATGTTGTTACTACATATAATTGGGGTGAATCTATTCAGCTGGAGGATATATATCCTCTGGACGCAAAAGAAAAAGAGTTTAAGATCTATGAATGGGGTGTAGCTCTTGGATGTTACACAGATAATAATTTCTTTAATACTTCACGTCCGGAAATTGCACAAATAGTAAAACTTCCTGTAATATATGTCGAAGGTGATGATGTTGATTTCAATCTCAAAGTTTCTTTTAATAATGGCAAACCAACAGATTCATACCCAAAAGTACCTATACAAAACTCACAGTTAATATGGAATAATATAATGGCTTCTGATGAAATAAGCTCTCTAAAAAGTCTTAAACTTGACGACAATAGAAATCTCGTATCTCTTGAAGAAATAAAACCAACTCTAAATGATGTTACAACTAAGTGGCTTAATTTTAATGGTACAAACTCTAAATTTATTTTTTACGAAGGTGAGATGAATTTTTCTAATAAGGTTGAAGTTGAATTTAATACTGATTTAGCAGAAGTGGTAATTAAAAACAATTTTGACTATACTGTTTATAATATAGTTGTAACCACACAAAAAGGTAGTTTTTTTGAGCCTCAATATATGTATTTCCGAGTAGATTCATTACCTCCTGGTGAATTTAAAGGGGGGAAATTTCAACCGCTTGATTACAAACTTTGGATTGATGACTTAAAATCTCAGGGTTTTCCTGAAAGCGTAGCAAATTCATTTCACAAGATCTGGTTTAATCCATTCACAAGTAAAACAAACAAAGGGAATTGGGCAAACTTGATATACCGTATTCCTCAATCTGAATTGGAGAAATTAATCCACTTAGAGTTTGAACCAACTCCAAGTGTAGTAAAGAGGATTTTATATATAGATGTTGACATTTCAAAATTGCTTATGTAATGATTACATTAAAAATTGTTTAATGCGATAAGTAAAAAATTGTTTTTATTAACTTTAAACCTTAGATAAATAAATTTTGTTTAATTAACCAAAAACGGAATGAATAAACTTTTTAGAAAAGTCAATACACGTTTACTTTTATTTTACTTAACTATAAGTATAACTTTTTTAATTAATTGCAAAACAGAACCTAAAAAGATTCTTATTAATAATATTTCCGAAACATCTACTATAATAAACCAAATGCAGACTGATAGCATATTTAAATTCTTCTATGATGCTATTGTAGTTGATTCACATAATGATTTTGTATATCAAGTCTATAACAAAGGTGCATCATTTGATAAGAAAGATAAGTTTACCCAGACTGGATTACCACGATTATTAGAGGGTGGTGTAGATGTACAGGTTTTTGCAGTCTGGATTCCCAAAAATGAATACCCACGTGCGATGTCATTTGTCAAGGAGCAAGTAAATCGTATAAAAAACTTTGAAATAAATTCCCCCGATAAATTTGAAATTGCAAAGACCTATGATGATATACTAAGAATTACAGGAAATCATAAATTATGTGGACTTATGGGAATTGAAGACGGAATTGAAATAGAATCCCTTGAGGATATTGAAAGTTTATATTCGTTAGGCATTAGGTATATTGGATTGCTTTGGAATAACAACAATAAGATTGGTTCTTCTGCAAAAGAAGAATCAAAAGGGAAAAAAGGTGGTTTAACCAATTTTGGAAAGAAAGTAATAGAAAAAATGAACGAAATCGGAATGATAATAGATGTTTCACACATGGGAGAACAATCATTCTGGGATGTAATCTCTCTAACAAAATATCCAATTATAGCTTCCCATTCAAATTGTTATTCTTTAAATCCACATTACAGAAACTTAAAAGATGAACAGATAAAAGCAATTGCTAAAATTGGTGGTGTTATTATGGTTAATTTTTATGATGAGTTTATTTCACCAAATGCTGAGGCTACACGTTCACAAAACTTTTATGAAATGTATAGAAAACAACTTGATAGCATTTACCTTTTGTATGAAAATGATTTGATCAAATTTAATGAAGAAAGATATAAGTTTATTTTAGAACATCCTATTAACTATGGTACAAGCATTGATAAATTAATTGACCATATTGACTATATTAAAAATCTTGTTGGAGTTGATTACATTGGTTTAGGTTCTGATTTCGATGGTGGTATTACTCCACCTAACGAACTTTATGATGGAACTTGTTATCCAATAATTGCAAAGAAATTATCAGAGCGAGGTTATTCAAAAGATGAAATAAGAAAAATTTTAGGAGAAAATTTTCTCAGAGTTTTCAAAAATGTTACCGAAAAGCGATAAAGCAATGGATGAAAATATTAAAGTTTTGTTCATTGGTGATATTGTTGGTGAACCAGGATATCAAATTTTAGAAGATTGTCTTTGTGATATTATAAGTAAGTACAAAATTGACTTTGTTATTGCGAATGCTGAGAATATTAGTGATGGTGCAGGAATGTTAAAACGGGATGTTGAAAGGTTATTGAAATTACCGATAAATACCTTAACAGGTGGGAATCATACATTTGATAAAATTCAATTCAATACTTTCTTGGATGAATCAAATAATATACTAAGACCCAATAATTATCCTCCAGGAGTATTTGGTAAAGGTTATGCAACATTTAGTATTGAAAATAAAAATTGCTCTATTTGCGTAATTAATTTATTAGGTAGACTTTATATGAGACCTAACGACTGTCCGTTTAGAAGCTTTGACAAAGTTTATAATATAATAGGAAATACAGCAAAGATAATAATCGTTGATTTCCATGCTGAAACCACATCTGAAAAATATGCCTTTGCTTGGTATGTGGATGGGAGAGCAAGTGCTGTTCTTGGGACGCATACACATATACAAACTGCAGATGAAAAAATTTTACCTAAAGGTACTGCTTATATAACAGATGTAGGAATGACCGGTCCTTATGATTCTGTAATTGGACTTGAAAAATTAACTTCAATCCGAAAGTTTATTTATGGAACACCTCAAAAACACGAGGTTTCTAAAAACGATGTACACATAGCAGCGGTAATACTTACTATTGATTCTGTTAGTGGAAAATCTTTAAAAATCGAACGTCTTTTTTATCCATAAATAATCGGGAAGATTTTAGTGTTTCTTTTTACTTAATTTTTAATAAAATTTATATATATGAGCATGAGTACATATAATTATTCTCATATAGTTAAAAAGATTATTATATTTTCTTTGATTAGCTTAACTATAATGATATTAAATAGTTGCTATAATTCTTCAACAGCACCTGATTACCCAGATGGTTTTATAGATGGATATATTTATGATTATACAACAGCTAAACCATTAGCAGGAGTAAATGTATCAACTATTCCACCAACTCAAACTATAATTACAGATACTACAGGTAGATTTTTTATTACAGTCAGATCTGCCTCAACTTCAACAAATATGGATATAGTGTGTTCAAAAACAGGATATTCAACTTTCAAATGGAGAATAGTTGTACCAGCTGGGGACACTCTCAAAATTAATATTCCTTTAACTTTACTTAATAATGCCGTCTTTATAAGAAGCGATATTATTGTTTCAGAGTACCGTAATGCAAACTCTAATAGTGGACTAAATCTATATGATTTAGCAACAGCCCACGATAATGGACCTTACAATGATGCTGTTTTAAGAGATTCTTCAGGTTCAAGAACTAACTTTCGTTTTATATCAGGCGAAATTTATCCATCTAATATTTGGAAAACTCGTTTTAGCCCTTTATTGGGGTTATTTTCACAATACGATTTTGATACCCTGTCAAGATATGATGTTGGCAACAGACAAATAGATCCTGACATTGATTTTCCTTATAACTCTACTGATGTGTTTGACATTGGCTTGAATGCAGGTGTTACTTTTGCATATTATCTTAAAGGGAGATATGATTACGTTGTAGGTTCAAAACGTGTTTATGGTTTGATAAGGATTGATTCAGTATGGTATGATAATTTAAGTGCAGAATACAAAGTAATGATAGATTTAAAAGTAAATAGAGCTGAACAAAACAACTTTGTTCCAACTATACCTTAAAAATATACAGATATATTAACTTAATAAACTAAACTTATGAGACACCGTATTTTTAATTTGTTATCATTAATTCTTCTTTCACTATCACTTGCTGGCTTTAGATCAGGTTGCTTAAGTAACACTGATTATAGTTATGCTGTTATTTCTGGTTTCGTGTATGACTCAAATGATGTTAACGTATCCCCTATTCGTGGGGCGAAAGTTACTGCCTTTCCTTTAAACACTGAGGTTTATACAGATTCTTCAGGTTATTTCAAATTTTACATTCCAAATGAAGCCACTTATACTCTAAAATTTTCGCGCAATGGTCATTTTCCTGTTACAAAAAAGATTGCAATTAAGATACCGGATTCTCTATCTATTAGAGTTATTCTTTTGCCTACTTATGTAATAACATTTAATAATATACACGTAGAGCATTTCTATAATATTAATTCTCTGAGTTCAGTAAATTTGCGGGAAGGATACGCTGCATTCGAACAAAATATCCAAAAAGATATTTCTTTCAGGGATTCAGTTTTTCTGTCGGCTGATTTAGTATCTATTCCAGGCTATGAAACTACTTTTAGTCCAGAATTTCCGCATAGCTATACAAAATCACAATTTGATACACTATCTATATATGATGTTGGTAATAGACCAATTGATCCATTTACTGATTTCCCATATAAAAGCACCGAAGTATTTACTGTTCCATTATCTAAACACCCTGTATATGCCTTTTATTTAAAAGGACGATATAATGGAACTGACCCACGAATATATGGTTTATTACGTATAGACTCAGTTTACTTTGACGGAAATTACTTTCAGCATGCAATCATAAGCGTCAAAATAAATACTAAAGAAAATAATTGGTTCAATCCAAATCCTGAATAAATAATTATAAAGGATTCTTTTAAATACCTATAATAATGAAACTAAAAGATTACCTTGGGTATTTTACATTTACTAAATTGGAATCCAGAGCTATTATATTAATAATAATAGCAATTCTTGTTGGTACAACTATCAAGATCATTAAAAATCAGGTTACATCTAATTCTTTTGACTTTGAATCTTTTGATAAAGAGTTTATTTATAAAACAAGCATTTATCAAAATTTTTCAAACCAATCACCAGTCGATACATTAATAAATTCTGAAACAACTGAAGAGACTAATATTAAAAAGCAGGAAAAGGGGAAAAAAGAACAAAATCTAAAAGAAAAAAGTATTAACATTAATACTGCAACTAAGGATGAACTTGTCAAACTTCCAGGGGTTGGACCTTCAACAGCAGAAAAAATTATTGAATACAGAGAGAAAATAAACGGCTTTAAGAAAATTGAGGATATTATGAAAGTCAAAGGAATTGGACAAAAAAAATTTGAAAAAATGAAACCTTACATTTTTGTTGAATAAATGGGAGACAATCTAATAATAGGTCTCTTCGAAAATTCTGTACAGATAATCACTTTAGATAAAAATCTTACTGTAGATTTTGTATCAATAGATAACATACCTTTTCCTTTACGAAACCTACTAATTGGTAAACAAAAAAATCCAGATTATGTAGAAGTCAGAAATAAAATCTTTTCCCTTTTACCAAAGGGACCCTCTACATTTAAAAAAGTTTCTGTGGTCCTTGATTCGAATTTCTTTTTTATAAATACAATACCCCTCGAAGATACTAATAATATTGAAGAACTAAAAAATAATATATTATGGGACATTGCCAACTTCTATCCTTCTTCACAAAAAAACTTTATTATTAACTATTATAAACCTAAAGAAACACAACCAAAATTATTAAGTATTCAAGAATATACAATAATTGCTATTCAAAAAAATTTTATTAAATCTATTACCAATTTAATTTCTGATTGTGGACTTAATGTTACTGCATTTTACACTGATCACTTTTCAGCTGAAAATTTTCTCCGTAAATATTATAAGGAAGATTTTTCTAATTCTATTCTTATTGGTTGTAAGCCGGAACGAATTGACATAAGTATTTTTAATAAAGACAACTCTTGGTCTTACGAGTTTATATTAACAGATAATTTTGACATATCGCAGCCATTGTTAAAGATTATAAGTAAAAAATTTATTGCTTTTGAGAAAGAGCAAACTAAAATGTTCTTCTATGGTGAATCATATAAATTAATATACAAGATTTTAAACTTAAATTTCCCACAGACCTCGATGCTTCTGCTCAATCCTTTCATACATATTAAGCCAGCTGATACAATCGATTGGGTTTTGAAACAAAATGAAGGTTATAAATTTACAAGTTTGTTTGGAGTAAATTTAGAATGAGAATAATATCAGGTTATCTTGGTGGTAGGATTATAAAGTCACCAAGAAGTTTTGACAAACACCTTAGACCTACAACTGATAAAGCACGTGAATCATTGTTCAACATTCTTTCACATAGGATAAACTTTGATGGATTCAGATGTATTGATCTTTTCTGTGGAACCGGAAGCCTTGGATTAGAGTGCATCTCGAGGGGTGCTTCCGGATGCATTTTTGTTGATACACATATTCATTTGGTTTATGAGAACATTAAATTACTAAATCTAATAGATAAATGCGAAATAATTAAAGATGATGTATTTCATTTTTTACGTAAAAATACTCAACATTACCATCTTGGTTTTGCAGACCCCCCTTATCGTTTTCAATATTATAAAGAATTGATCTCTCTGGTCTCTACCTGTATTGATTTTTTTATCCTTGAACATAATGTACCAAATATTGACTTTAGTATATATAAAAATAAAATTGTAATGCAGAGAACTATAGGGAAATCACATTTTACTTTTATAAATTTTAAAATATAAGAAATGAGAAAAGTTATAGCTCTTTATCCGGGTACTTTTGACCCTATTACAAACGGTCATCTTGACATTATTAGACGTGCTTCTGAACTTTTTGATGAATTAATAATTTCTATTGGCAGAAACTTAAAGAAAGATCCTCTTTTTACAGAAGAAGAAAGAATAGATATGATAAAGAACACAACTGTCGATTTTCCAAATGTTAGCGTAGATACTTTTTATGGGTTGGTAGTTGATTTTGCAAAGATTAAAAAAGCTAAAGTAATTATTAGAGGACTAAGAGCAGTTTCAGATTTTGAATTTGAATTTCAAATGTCACTTACTAACAGCATTCTCAACCCTGAAATCACGACAATCTTTATGATGCCAAATGAAAAAAATGTTTATTTAAATTCCTCATTGGTTAGAGAAATTGCATATTTAAAAGGGAATGTAAGACCTTTTGTTCCTGAATATGTTTATAAGAAATTATTGGAGAAATTTAAGCCTTAAAAAATCTTTGAAAGGTCAGTATCTTTGTACTTATCGTTTATAAAATATTTTAGAAGCTTTTCAAAATCTACCACATCAAGAAAGCCAGAAAAATTGTATTGAGGTTCACCGTTGTATTTAAAGATAATAACTTCACCATTGGATGATAAAAAAACATGAGTTGGATAGCCGGTTGCACCAAAAAACTTTGATAGTTCTGATGCAGACATTTCTTTACCAGCATAATGATACTTTTCAGACCCTTGTGAATTTAAACGAACATAGACAAAATTTGATGCAATAAGCGTTTTTATTGTTTCATTGGAATAAACTGCATCCATTTTCTTACACCAAGTATTAGACTCTTCATAGATATTAATAAGGACTTTTTTATTAGATGCTTTGGCTATTTTTAAGCCTTCATCAAATTTGTAATATGGTTGGGCAAATGAAAATGAAGTAATTAATAATAAAATTATTGTTATTGTGTTTTTTGTTCTCATATCTTTGTACTAACTTTTAAACTTTGTAAATAGAATTTTAGTTCCTTTATATTAATTACCACAATTAAATTTAATTGTCAATACAATAATAGATATTAAAAGAACAGTTCAATTCAGACCAGTATAATTACTTAAAACACCAATTGAGAGCAGGATAAGAATAATGATGCCTATAATAATTCTATATATAACAAAAACAAGATTACTTTTCTTTTTCAAATATGAAATCAAAAAAGCAATTGCTATATATCCTACAATTGCCGATACAATTGTTGCTATAAGCAAACTAAAAGCATTTGCCTTAAGGAGAGCTTCTCGCTCACTATAAAGTTCAAATAGTCCACTTAATAATACTGCAGGAATACTTAAAAGAAAAGAAAATCTTGCCGTTACATCCCTTTTAAGTCCACATAACAGACCAGCAGTTATTGTTACTCCACTCCTTGAGCTACCTGGAATAAGAGCGAGCGTCTGCGCAAGCCCAATTATGAAACCATCTTTATACGAAATATCTGTAATTTCTTTTTGCTTTTTAGAAACCTTTTCAGCTATATATAAAATGACAGCTAAGATAATTAAAGATAACGCTACAATGTAAAGTCCCCGAGCTTCACTTTCAATAAATCTTTTTAGTAACAACCCAAAAACAGATATTGGAATGGTACCAACGATTAACATAATACTTAAACGTGTATAATAATCATTAAAGTTTTTTTGTCGAACTGAATTAATTACACTTTTGATCATATGAGATATATCACTGCGAAAATAAATAAGAGTAGCAATTAAAGTTCCAATCTGAATAACTGCAGTATAAGCAGCTCCTGGATCCTTCCAACCTAATAATGCAGGAATAACTCTGATATGAGCAGTACTACTTATTGGAATAAATTCCGTTAACCCTTGAATAAGACCATAAACAATTGCTTTGATTATTTCCATAATTTAGAAAAAATAAAATTCAACCCCAAGTCGCAGACCAGTTGTAAAACTACTGAGATTCACACTTTTAAAAGTAACATTAGATTTCAATAAATTATCGTTATCATCTTTTAAATCATTTAAAAAACTATTTGTAGCATAAATGCCAAGATAACCTGCTAAAGAATTAGAAATCTGTATATTTACTAAAGTTTCAATTTTTGAATTTAATCCTGATGAATGATAATTTCTCTTAAGACCAAATTCAGATATATTGAGCGAAGTTAAACAATATCCTACACCGCCAGAAATTTTGAAATAAACATACTCCAAAGGAATTATATAGTTAATATTTATCATTGGAATATGACTATTGTAAGTGAAATCATAATTTGGAAACTGTGGTAAATTTAGACCTTTGATAAAGTAAGTGTATTCAGCCCTTAGAGAGAATTTTCTTGCTACCTGCCTTTCAACTGTAACAAAAAAATCAATACCATTACTAAAATTTGATAACCGATCAGAAGGAGCAAGGGAATTGTAATTAGGAATTTCATATTCGATAAATTCCTTCAGAGAATTGTTATTTCCATAATTAACCCCCATTCCTAAACTAAAGGAAATAAAAAATTTATTTTTGTTTTGTTTCTCGAATGAGATTTTTTCTTGTGGCAAGGTGTCAATCGGAGGATAAAGAAAAAAAACAATAATAAGTATAGTAAATATATACCTATGCATCAGTGTTTGCATACTTAGCGTTTTTCTCAATAAATTCACGACGTGGTTCAACTTCCTCACCCATTAAGATTCTAAATATTTTATCTGCAGCTGAGGCATTTTCATTGGTTACCTGCAGGATTGTTCTGGTTTCAGGATTCATTGTTGTTGCCCAGAGCTGTTCCGGATTCATCTCACCTAAACCTTTAAAACGTGAAATTATAACTTTACTTTCACTCGCTTCTGAAGTTATTTCACCTTCATGTACAATATTTTTTCTGTCAACTTTTAATGATTTCAATATTTCATCACGTTCAGCATCATCATAGGCATAATACTCATTTTTACCCTTCTTAATCTTATATAATGGGGGCTGAGCAATGTATAAACGGCCTGTGTCAATAATTTCTTTCATATGGCGATAAAAGAAAGTCAAGAGTAAAGTTCTAATATGTGATCCATCAACATCAGCATCACACATTAATATAATTTTGTTATAACGAATTTTCGTTTCATCAAATTCCTCAGAATTTCCCAGACCTGCGCCTATAGCAGTTACAATAGCCCTGATTTCTTCATTCTCAAGAATCTTATTTATTCGAGCTTTTTCAACATTAAGAATCTTACCTTTTAAAGGAAGAATTGCTTGAAATCTTCTATCTCTACCTTGTTTCGCTGAACCACCAGCAGAATCACCCTCAACAAGATATAACTCACATTGTGATGGATCGGAAATTGAACAATCAGCTAATTTCCCGGGTAAGCCATTAATTTCAAGACCTGTCTTTTTTCTTGCCATTTCTCTTGCTTTACGAGCTGCTTCTCTGGCTTCTGCGGCACGTAAACATTTCTCTATTATGCGTTTTGCTATGGTTGGATTTTCTTCAAGAAAAATATTTAATTGTTCACTTGTTATTGATTGTACAATACCTTTAACTTCGCTATTACCAAGTTTAGTTTTGGTTTGCCCCTCAAATTGAGGTTCCGGTATTTTTACACTAAGAACACAGGTTAACCCCTCTCTGAAGTCATCTCCTGTTAGTGTTATTTTATCATTTTTAATAATATTGTTTTTAATACCATAGTTATTAAGTGTTCTGGTCAAAGCAGCCTTAAATCCCTCTAAATGTGTTCCTCCTTCATGTGTGTTAATATTATTAACAAAAGTATATATGTTATCGTTATATGATTCATTATATTGAAAAGCAATTTCTACTTGAATATTATCTTTTTCACCTTGAATATAAATAGGTTTACCTGAAATTGACTTTTCATTTTCATCCAAATATTTTACAAAATCTACTAACCCTCCTTTAAATCTAAATTCACTTCTTCTATTTGATCTCTCATCAGTAATAATAATAGTCAAATCTTTATTAAGATATGCTAATTCCCTTAATCTGTCTTCAAGAGTTTCAAATTTAAAATTAACATTTTTAAAGATGAGTTTATCAGGGAGAAAAGAGACTCTTGTTCCTGTTTTACTTTTTACTTTCCCAATTTCTTTAACAGGTTTCTGTGGTTCACCTCTAAAGTATTTTTGGTAATATATTTTACCTTCTCTATAAACTTCAACTTCAAGCCATTCGCTCAAAGCATTTACTACAGAAACACCAACACCATGAAGTCCACCCGATACTTTATAAGTATTTCTATCAAATTTACCTCCAGCATTAAGTTGTGTCATTACAACTTCAAGGGCAGATTTCTTTTCTGTAGGATGAATTCCCGTTGGAATTCCCCTTCCATTATCTTCTACAGTAAGAGAATTATCTTTGTTAATAGTTACTATTATTTTAGTACAGAACCCAGCAAGTGCTTCGTCTATAGCATTATCTATTACCTCATAGGCAAGATGATGTAACCCCCTTGAGGATACATCTCCAATATACATTGCAGGTCGTCGCCTTACGTGTTCTAATCCTTTAAGGACCTGAATATCAGTTTCGTCATATTTAACAGAATTATTATTTTGATTATTGCTTTTTGCCATATCTATATTTTTCTTAATTTATACAAAAATTATATCTTTTATATATTTATTTATTTTATTTGTTCTTAATAATTTATTTAAGCTTTTTAAAATTTCCTCTTTTTGAAGACTTAATTCATATCTCCAAGTTGAATCCTGTACACTGATACATAATTTATCCTTTTTCAGTTCATAAGGAATTGCATACTGACTTATAACATCTCCAACTATTTGAGACCAGAACTCTTTTATTCGATATTTTTGTATTTGCGCATCAATACCAAGTGAATTCATAAATATATCAATCTCATCATTTAAGCAAATAATTCTATTCATTCTTAGTTTTGTATTAATTCTCTTCATAAACTCTTCCTTCTTTTACAAAAAACGTTTTTATTTCTTCTCTTTTATAATACGAATATAAAAGTTCAAGATGATGTTTATCTGTTGTAGTAATAAAAACCTGCTCAAAGCTATCAAGATGTTTAATAAGTTGTTCTATTCTTGTAATATCAAGCTCAGATAATATATCATCAAAAAGCAAAATTATATTTTTATCAAGTTTTTGTTTTAAATAGTCATTTTCAGTTAACTTTAAAGCAATAATAAAAGTTCTGTGTTCTCCCTGAGAAGCATAGTTTTTCAAATCATAACCATGGGAGAATTTGTTTTTAATTATCTTAAATACATAGTCATCACGATGTGGTCCAATAAGTGATAAGCCTCTTTTAATTTCTTCTTCCTTTTTATCGTATAAGGATTCAGATAAAAATTTTGTAATAAGCTGTCTTGCATTTTGTTGATTGGAAGAAAGTTCGAGAATATCTAAGGTATTCGTTCTAAAGATATTTGAATAATAACTAATTTCAGCCTTCTGTGTACCACCTGTCAAAGCCTGAAAGTTAAGTTCAAAAAAGTTTTTAAATTCATTTAGCACTTCAATACGTTTTAAAATAATTTCTACAGAATATGATATTAAAGTTTCATTATAACTACTTAGCAACATTTCAAATTCACTTGTCCTGTAATTAAATCTATCACGTAAAAGGGTTGACTTCAGTTTTAAAAGTTTCCCCAGATTTCTTAGTTGTTCGAGATACACTTTACTAACTTGCGAAATCAGTAAATCAAAGAACTTTCTTCGCTCTCCTGGAGTTCCGTAAGTTATATTAAAACTATGAGGGTTAAAGAAAACAATTGGAAACTTACCCCAAAAATTAGAAAAAAAGTTCGAAATTTTTTCTTTGTTTATAAAAAATGCTTTACTTTTTGATAAGGTACTATAACTCAAGGAGATTGAAACTGAAGTCTTTGTCTCACTCAGAAAAATACCATTTATCAAGAATTCATTTGCACCAAATTTTAAGGCATCTGTTTCACTTGAACCTACAAAACTTTTCCCTTGTGTCAAAAAAGAAATTGCCTCAAGTAAATTAGTCTTACCCTGACCATTGTTTCCATAAATATAATTCACTCTACTTCCAAATTTAACAATCTCTTCTTCATAATTTCGAAAATTCTTTAAATTTAATTCACTTAATATCACTTATTTCAACCCACCTTAACTAAGCTCTTATTGGCATTATCAACTCTAAGAATGATTCATTTTCTGATTGAACTGAAGGTTCAACAGTAGTTGCTTTTAATGGTGCACTAAACGAAAAAATTACATCCTCACTTTCAATTACATCAAGACAGTCTAATAAGTACCCAACATTAAAAGCTATTACATAAGGATTCTTATTAAAATCAAATTCTTCACCGCTATTAAGGCGAAAATCACAATTCAAAATTTCAACACCTTCTTCTCCAATTTCTGGATTATCAGCAGATACTGTTAATTTATCATTAGTAATTTGCATTTTTGCCTTTCGCGTAATAGAATCAGTAAAAATTGAAACCCTGCGCAAAGAATCAACAAGTTCTTTTTTTCTAATCTTTAATATTTTATCATTGTCTTTTGGTAAAACAGTTTCATAATTTGGATATGTATCATCAATTAATTTTGAAAACAGTTTAACGTCTCCAAAATTAATGGCTATAAGTTTTTGATCATAATGTATTTTTACATCTTCTGAAGAACATAGTTTCATAATTAGATTAGCAGTTTTAAGAGGTACAATAAAACTATCTTCCAGTTTAATTTCTTGTTCATATTTATTAGTATGTATAATACTTAATCTATACCCATCTGTTGCAACAAGAATAAGTTCGTTATTTTTTATATCAAAATAAATTCCTGACATATTTCTTCTTACTTCATCAATCTTTGTACTATGTCTAATTTTCATCAAATAAGCTCTCAGCTTAGCACCTTCTATTTTTAATGTGTTTCCATCTTGAATTTCTTCTGGCATAGGAAAACCCTCCCCTGATTCACCATAAATACTATATTTGCCATATTTAGAAGTTATTGTTATATGATTTTTTTCATCTGCCTCAAAAGTAAGTTTTCGCTTGCTACCTGATTTACCTATAACCTCTCGATTTAATTCAAAAAGTTGTAAAAGGGATTCCTTCAAAAGATTGAGATTGTCTTTAATTTGAACATTCCCTTCCTGTCCAATAGTTTGAATTTGATCATTTAATTTATTTATAATTTCTTCTTTTTCTTGCTCAGTTATAATTCCCTTTAAAACAAGGCTTCCCTTATTGAAATCATAACTTATGTTTTTACCAAAAAATTCAGCAAAGTTCAGGTTTTCTTCAAGGTTGTTATATACATCCTTGTTAAAAGCAACATCTACAGTAATGCTATCGTATTTGTCGGTTAACAATCTAACCAAATCAACAAATTTCTTTGCAGTAACAGTTATACTTCCATTTCTTTTTCCTTCGACCTCAATTTCTGTACTAATAAATGTTTCAAGATCAGAAGTCAGCATATATAAATTATTACCTTCTAAACGTACGTAAATGTTGCTCAAGATTGGAAGAACAGATCTGCTGGGAACAACTAAATTTAATTTAAGAAGACTGTTAAGAAGTTGCTCAACTGAAATAATGAATTTCATTGTAAATGATTGATTTTATAAAATATAAGTTAAAATATTTATAAATTAAATCCAAATTAAAATCAATTGAATTTAAATAAAGTCAACTATAAAAATTTGTTAATTATTTGAGTTACAAAAACATTTTTGTAAATTCTCTTTTTCTCCTACCCTTCCAGTTACCTTTATGATAAGCATAAGAAACAATCAAAGGCATAGCTATAGTTGCTTCAGAAAAGACCATTTGCTCATAAGTCATATCAACTTTACCCCAAGAACTTGCCTCCTTTAAAGTTGATCCTGAAAGTGCTCCGTCACGTTCATCTGCAACAGTAATTTGTATTGCATATTTATGCATAGGAACTTCTTTACCTAATACATCACAGGCAACAACAACATCTTGTGTAAAATTCTTAGGCACTCCTCCACCTACCATAAATAAACCTGTTTCAAAAGCTTCGAGTTTTATCCTGGTAAGCTCAACAAAATCTCTCGCGGAATCTATTGTAATATGATTGTCAGGATTATGCCATTGATGATGAACCAAGCCAAAACCAGCCGAACAATCTGAAAATGCAGGAACAAAGATTGGAACATTATGTTCATATGCTGCAAGAACAACTGAATCTTTGTTTTTTGCATTTTTTTCAAGGTATTTTCCCATTTCATAAATAAATTCTCTTGATGAATATGGCTTCTTAGGCAAATCATCACAAATCTTTGCAATAGTTTCGTCACAAATTCTCAATTCTTCTTCATCTATATACGTATCATATATACGATCTATCATAAGTTCTCTTAATTCATTATCATCAACAAATTGCGTTCCAATGTAATGCTTGAAACCTAAACCTTCAAAGAAATCCTGGTCAACAATTATTGCACCAGTCGAAACTATTACATCAACCATATTATGGCGAACCATATCAACCACTACTTGTTTTAAACCTGCAGAAAAAAGTGATCCGGCAAGGCATAAGATGATAGAACACTTTTCATCAGATAACATCATATCATAATAATTTGCAGCTCTATATAAATTTCTTGCCTGAAATGCCATATCTTTAAATGACTCAACAAGGGGTATAGAATTAAAGGACTTAATATCTATATGTTTGATTGTTTCCTTAAGATAATCCTTTTTAGTTCTTTTCATATTCTTCTTTTTTACTTTAATAAAGATACTTCATATAAATTTAATCTTCTATGAGAAATTTATTTCCTTGAGTAATTTGCACCTTAATTTTTTTAAATTTACTCTTTTTACTTCACTTTTTATATTTGATTATATTATAAAATAATTTTAATTGTACACAAAATATAAAGTTATAACCTCAGTGATGATACTTACAACTTCTAAATTATTACTTTTAATTATAAAAAAAGGTTGACTTTTTAAAAGCCAACCTTTTAGTTACTTTATATTAAAATCAAACTATTTAACAAGTATCATTTTGCGAATTTCTCTATATCCATTGACTTCCAAACGGTAAAAATACACACCACTTGGAAGATCACTTCCATTAAATTCAACAATATAAGAACCCGCAAATTTATTTTCATTAATTAAGGTTCTTATTTCTCTACCAAGAATATCATATACTTTAAGACTCACAAAGCCCTGTTTTGGCAAATCAAATTTAATCTTTGTTACAGGATTAAAGGGATTGGGATAATTTTGATCAAGTGCATAACGATCTGGAACAAACGATGTGTTTACAACAAGACCTGTAATAGTGTTGATAGTAATACTGATGTTAGGTCTTACACTTTGAGAGCTACCACTATTCAAATCAACACACCCATCCCCTGAAGAAAGATCTGAATATTGTCCCCAGGTTCTATTAGCAATTGATGTGGCATAAACAGGTGAATAAGTTGTATATGAAGAATTGTTATAGCATATTTCAATCAAAAGATTATCAGTTCCATTCCAATAGAATGGTGTTTGTAAATCAATGTACTGCCATCCTGTACCTGGAACAATATATGTACCATCATAAACAATAGCCCATAAGGGAGAATTTGTAAAACCAGTAAGACTTGTATTTGTTGTATGCATCATCTTTACCTTAAAGCCGTTCATCATCTGGGAGCTATTACTAATAACATTAAAACCAATTTTTATTATATTTCCTGCACTACCATTTGCAGCAAGAATTTCAGAAGCAAGATACAACATATCTGTTCTACCATCCATCCAATATGTTGTATAAGGATAATTGGAGGAAGATGTACCAGTACCTATGATTGCTGTTGTTTGTGCAACTATTTTAAACTGATATAAAGCTGTTGAATCCACATTATGCAAAGATGAAACATCTCTAGCATAGATACGATAAAATATCGAGTCGTTATAATTTACCTCACTTTGAGTAGAATTAAATGGCGCTGAGTAATTAGAACCATTTGTATTATTTAACCTAAATTGCTTTATTCCTGTTGATGGGTTATTTTTGTACCACTTTACCCACACAGAATCAACCCCAATATTATCTGTAACAACAGCTACAACAGTACTGGGCCATTGAAGCTTCGGACAGTTTGTTAATGGAGTATGTGTAATAACAGGTTTAGCAGTATCTGTAGCTGCAACAAAGCTAAAATAATTTGCGGGAGCACCACCCGGTAAATATGTAATTCTATTACCAGCATCAATAGTTTTTAAATAGTATTTATAAACAGCAGGAGCTCCATTGCCCGGGATATTTCCTGTCCAGTTATTACCAGATGTATTCGTCATATTAACACTATCAAAAGAATTAGTTCTGGTCCAAAATAATTTAGTAGAAACAATTGAAAAACCACCCGCAGGTGTAACAGTACAATTTACAGTGTAAGGACCAATTAGATTTTCGGTATTTGGTAAGGGAGTGTGACTGATAACAGGTCCGTACGAATCCTGATAGACTGAGGGATCTCCCATCAAGTTATACATTTCAACATACCTTTGCATTGTTGGAGTGAAACCTCCAAATGATGCAACAAGATAAACTTTTCCTTTTACAAACATAGGAGAACTTTGTTTGAGTCCATCATCAAATAATGCCTTTATTATTTTTCGTTCAAGTGTATCATCTTCAGCCCAGTATGAAGTTACTGATGATCCCCAAAATACAGTTGCAGCCTTGGAACTTCTAACCCATGTTTCAGCAAAACATTCATAGCTAACATGAAATGAACCTGTCAAACACGCAAAAGAATATACAAATGGATACATTGTATTATTCAACGAATTAACATCACTTTGAGAAAAAGGAGGTCCGTCTGCCCAAGAAGTTTCTGAACCATGCCCTGAGTAAATTGCATATATCTTACCTGAATCAATTGACTGTTTAACTTGTTGGGTAGTTGCTCCATAATAAGAATATAATTTTGTATTGACTGTATATCCGTGAGGAATAAAGTAATTATCAATAACAAAATTATGTGTTCCTTCAGATATTAGGTGGTTGTCGGTTGAAGCCATAAAAACATTTTTTTTCCATAGATTATTAATATTTGTCTCCGTATAAATCGTCTTATTAATCATATTGGCAAGTTGTGTAAGATTTTGAACAGGAAATCTTCCTAAGAAAGCATCTACATATTGGTCATTTCCCTCAAGTAGTGCATAATTCCAATCAGTATGAGGTGAACCTTCACCAATACCAATCCACTCTGGTATTTTATCAACATCACCAATTAATACAATGAATTCTGGTCTGGTATTAATATTATTATATTGTGTCTGGATATAATTTTTAATCGCAGTGTTTGAAGTTCCTGTTGTATTAGTATTAACAACAGAAACTATTAACCCCATGTTCGTTTTATGTGTAACAAAAGGAGTTAATCCACTTTCATATTCCGGAGCTGTAATAATCAACATCCTTCCTGTACCAGTTGATTTTCCAGCATTGTAATTGACAAAAATTTCATCAAAAAATTTATTCATAGTTGGCATAGGAATAAATGAAAGTGAAGGCTCAAAATTTAGGTTAATTTTAAAAGATCCTTTGTAAGTAACATTAACCTCTCCTGTAGATGGATTATAGGCAAAGGGGAAAATTGTCACCATTACCCCTTTTGCTCCTCCCATAATAAAAGGTTCTGATATTTTTACAAAAGGACCATCAAAATTACCCCTTGAACGATAATACTCTTCGTTAATAACAAAAGGTCTATCATCAAGGTTTTTAGTTTTTTCCCATGGTATTTGGAAAGGGTAAATCTTACTATCAAGAAAGATTAGCTCTTTTTGTTGTTGTACATCAGAAATTAAAGGTGTATTTTCATTTTGAGAAATAAATAAGTAGAAAGATAACTGTGGTAACTGGGGTAAACCTATTTCCGATGTTAAACCATAACCTTCAACATCAAAATATCTAAAATTTTCATTGTTTGCTCGAGTTGTTAAAATCTGATATTTAGGTAATGTGAAATCAACAATGTAACCATTACCTGTTTTCACAAGTGAAATTCCTTTGGGATTTTCTTTACTATATACAAAAGAAAAGAAAAAAAGAAAATACACCATACTGAAAATGGTAAGCCTTTTCATATGATTTTTAATTTAAATATATTATTGAATTACTTGATTTCTTTTAAAATTTGGACTGCAGATTCGGGAGTTAATTTAGTATAAATTTTATCATTTACCATCATTGCAGGACCTTGATCACACATCCCAAGACAATTAGTATATTCAAGCGTTATTTTTTTATCTTTGGTAGTTTCACCGATATTGATACCAAGTTCTCTTTTAATAGCTTCAATAACATTCTCTTTACCTGCCATATCACATACAATAGTTTTGCAAACTCTAACAATATTTTTTCCCTTGGGTTCACTATGTAAAAAAGAATAAAAAGTAATAACGCTAAAAACCTCAACAGGATGTATATTTAGCAGTCGGGCAATTTCTTGCTGTGCAAAATCTGGTATATAATTATGTTTTTTTTGAACAGCTTGTAAAATAGGTAACAAAGAAGATCTGCTGGAACCATAAATTTTAACCAGCTCTTCAATTTCTTCAGTTAAAGAATTTTTTTCTGTAATTAACATAATATCAAAATTATTTTTTTAATAACTTTTCAACTTTTTGTATAAGAAGTTCTGGAGTAATAGGTTTCTCAACAAAATCATCAACAGGAACCATATCACCTGGAGCAAAATCCATTCCTACAGTTTTTGAAACTGAAGTGTACATAAGGATTGGTATCATAATGTTTTCTTTGCGGAATCGCTGAGCTAAGAAAAAACCATCATCTGGTTCTTCCATCATAACATCAAGAATAATAAGATCAGGTTTTTGATTGACTACCATTTCATACCCATCTTTAGGGTTACTTGCTGTGATGACTTTATGTCCCCTTGAACTTAGTACTAATGTACTTGCTTCACAAATATCAGGGTCGTCATCAATAACTGCGATAAGTGCCATATGTTCCTCCAATAAGATTAATTTTTGATTTGTAAATTTACGAATTTTAGGGTTCTAAATCTATTCAAAAAAAAATCTCTTTTTAATACCATTCAATTTACATTGTAACTGCAAAACATTAGCGGTATGTTTGTATTAAAGCTTTTAACCAAAATTTAACTTTACAAATTAAAAGGAGAAACTAAAATGGACAAAACAATTTTACTTATCCTTATCGGGAAAAGAAAAGATGCTGCTGTAGAAGTTCAAAAGTTACTCACAGCTTGGGGGTGTTTAATTAAAACCAGATTAGGGATTCATGATGGTATTCTTGAAAATTGCTCTGATGAAGGTTTAATTATTCTTGAACTTTATGGAACTGATGAACAAAAAAATGAACTTGCCAGAAAAGTTTCATTAATTAATGGAGTAACCTCAAAATTAGTAAATTTATCACAACCTGAATAGTAAACCAAAACATTTTACAATGTATAAAGAAATTCTTCAAAAATACCCTAAGGGTGATAAAAGTAATGTTATAGCTATTCTTCAAGATGTTCAGAGCATCTATGGCTACCTTCCAGAAATGGTATTACAGGAAGTTGCAGATTTTGTAGGGTTATCATTAAGTAGAGTATACGGTATAGCTACTTTCTATAATCAGTTTAGATTAACACCACTTGGAGAAAATGTTATTAGAGTCTGCAGAGGTACTGCTTGTCACGTGAGCAATTCTGCTAATTTATTATTCAACTTAGAAACCACTCTTCAAATTAAAGCTGGTCAAACGACGAGGGATAAAAAATTTACACTTGAAACAGTTGCTTGTATTGGAGCATGTAGTATAGCTCCTGTAATAACAGTAAATGATGATTATTATGGAAGGGTTACAGTAAAAGATATTCCTTCAATTTTAAAGAAATATTCTTCCAGGACCAAATAATTTAAACATTAGATTATGAAATCATTTTATGAACATTGCTGTAATGAATGCTGGCATAGTATTGATAATCCTTGTAATGAATTTATCAAGTGCTGTACAGAAGGACCACTATGTCATAAGAGTGATGAATGTAGTCAAAAATTTAAAAAATTAAATGACGAACTCACATTTCGTTCACATTTAAAACCAATAATTATAATAGGCAAGGGTACATGTGGACTTGCTGCAGGTGCTCAAAAGACAGAAGATGCAATTCGAGCTGAGTTATCCAAAATGAACATCGACGCTATTATTCTTGCAACAGGATGTATAGGATATTGTGCAAAAGAACCAATTGTAGATATTAAATTACCAGGTCAAGAAAGAATTTCATATTTCGAAGTAACACCTAAAGTAGTCCCAAAATTGTTGCATAAGGTATTCAATGAAAAAGGTATTTATAAGGAAAATGTTCTTGGTACATATGGTCAACAATTTGATGGAATACCAAACATAAATCAAGTTCCTTTTTTCAAGGAGCAATGTAAAGTAGTGCTTGAAAACTGTGGAATAATAGATCCAACTTCAATTGATTCATATATAGCTCACGGAGGATTTAAAGCTTTAGACAAAGTTTTAATGCATTATAAACCAGAAGAAGTAGTCGAAGATTTGATTAGAAGTGGTTTAAGAGGAAGAGGTGGAGGAGGATTTCCAACAGGCAAAAAATGGGAATTTGCCCAGAAACAAAAATCCGAACAAAAGTATATTATTTGCAATGCAGATGAAGGAGATCCTGGAGCTTTTATGGATAGATCAGTACTTGAAAGTGATCCATTCAAAATTATTGAAGGTATGATTATTGGTGGATATGCTATTGGTGCTTCACAGGGATATATTTATTGTCGGGCAGAATACCCTCTTGCAATTGAAAGACTTGAGAATACCATTAATGAATGTACTAAGTATGGTTTACTTGGAAATAATATTTTAAATAGTGGTTTTAATTTTCAGATAAAAATTAAAAAAGGGGCAGGTGCATTTGTTTGTGGAGAAGAGACAGCTTTAATAGCATCCATTGAGGGCAAAAGAGGAATGCCACGTCCGAGACCTCCTTACCCTGCTGTTTCTGGATTATGGGGAAAGCCAACTGTAATCAACAACGTTGAAACATTTGCTAATGTACCACAAATATTTGTTAAAGGAGCTGAATGGTTTGCTTCTATTGGAACTGATAATAGTAAAGGGACAAAAGTGTTTGCTTTAAGTGGGAAAGTCAAAAATACAGGATTGGTAGAAGTTCCAATGGGAATCACATTAAGGAAAATGGTATTTGATATTGGTGGAGGGATACCTAATGGAAAAGCTTTTAAAGCAGTTCAAATAGGAGGTCCTTCTGGTGGTTGCCTTCCTGAATCTGTAATGGATACAATAGTTGATTATGAATCTCTTAAATCAGTTGGAGCAATGATGGGCTCAGGAGGCTTCGTAGTAATGGATGAAGCAACTTGTATGGTGGATGTAGCAAAATACTTTCTGACTTTTATTCAGAATGAATCCTGTGGCAAATGTGTCCCCTGTAGGGAAGGAACAAAAAGGATGTTGGAAATAATCGAGAGAATTCCTGTAAGTTACAAAAATTCAAAGAATAAAATTGAACAACTCCAAAGATTTAAAGGAATAATACACTTACAAAGACTTGCAAATGTAATTAAGGATACTTCTTTATGTGGACTTGGACAGTCTGCACCAAATCCTGTACTGTCCGGCTTAAAGTATTTCCGTGACGAATATGAAGAACATCTTTATGATAGAAAATGTAAAGCAAAAGTTTGTAAAGAACTCCTCACTTTTACTATTGATAACGACATTTGTGAGGGATGTGGTATATGTGCAAGAAAATGTCCTGTTGAAGCAATAGTTGGAGAAAAAAGACAAGCTCATTATATTGTGCAAGATAAGTGTATAAGATGTGGAATGTGTGTTGATTCATGCAAGTTTGAGGCAATAACGGTTTCCTAATTTAAAGATAAAAAAAACTTTTATGATAGAACTTACAATTAATAAGATTAAGGTTAAAGCAGAAAATGGAATGACAATTCTTGATGCTGCAAAGTCTGCCGGGATTGAAATACCAACTTTGTGTCATATGAAAGATTTATTTCCCACTGGAGCATGTAGGATTTGCTCAGTAGAAGTTGAGGGACAACGAGGTTTAATCCCAGCATGTGCATTTCCAGTTCTTGACGGAATGGTAGTAGAAACAAATTCCCCAAGGGTAAGAAGAGCCAGAAAAACAATCGTTGAATTATTAATTGAAAATCATCCTCAAGATTGCTTGATTTGTGTTAGAAACGGAAATTGTGAATTACAAAGTTTAGCTGCTCTCTATGGAGTAAGAGAACATCGCTATGTTGGAGAAAAGAAAGAGCATGCAATAGATATTTCGAGTCCTTCAATAGAGAGAGATCCAGCAAAATGTATCTTATGTGGCAGGTGTGTAAGAGTATGTAATGAGATCCAAAAGATTGGGGCTATAGATTTTACAAAACGAGGTTTTAGTACAATTGTCTCAACACCTTATAATAAAGGAATAAATATTAGTGATTGTATCCTATGTGGTCAGTGCATACTGGTATGCCCGACAGCAGCTCTACGTGAACGCAGTGCCTTAAAGGAAGTTGAAAACGCTTTGAATGACAGATCAAAATTTACAGTGGTTCAGCTTGCACCTGCTGTAAGAGCATCATTAGGTGAAGAATATAATATGCCAATAGGAACAGATGTAACTGGTCAAATAATTAGTGGATTAAGAAGATTAGGTTTTAAAAGAGTTTTTGATACCAATTTCGGAGCTGATCTAACAATAATTGAGGAAACAACTGAATTGATTAACAGAATAAAAGAAAACAAACCTTTGCCAATGTTCACAAGTTGCTGTCCGGGTTGGATAAAGTATATGGAACATAATAAACCCCACCTCCTTCAATATTTATCAACCTGTAAATCTCCACATGAAATGGAAGGAGCAATACTTAAAACATATCTCTCAAGAAAATTGGGAATAGCAGCAAAAGATATTTTCGTTGTTTCAATAATGCCATGTACTGTAAAGAAATTTGAGGCACATAGACCTGAACTAAAAGAAGAATTTTTGCCTGATGTAGATGCAGTTTTAACAACAAGAGAGCTTGTTAGATTTTTCAATATGGCTGGTATAAATTTTTCTGAACTTCCAGCAGGTAATTTTGATAACCCACTTGGTGAATCAACTGGAGCAGCTGCGATATTTGGTACTTCTGGTGGTGTTATGGAAGCAGCTTTACGAACAGCTTACTGGAAATTGACAGGTAAAGAATTGACTGATGTTACTTTTTCAGATGTAAGAGGTCCAGCTGGAATTAAAGAAATTTCATTAAAGATTGATGGTGTGAATTTAAATTGTGCGGTTGTAAATGGTGTAGGAAATGTTCATTCTATTTTGGATGATGTTGAAAACGGTACCTGTAAATATCATTTTGTAGAGGTAATGGCTTGTCCTGGTGGTTGTATAAATGGAGGTGGACAACCAATTCATAGCAAGCCAGAGAAAATAACAAAGAGAATGAAGGCACTTTACGAAATAGATGAAAAGATGTTTTACCGTAAGTCCCATGAAAACCAATCTGTAAAGCTGTTATATAAAGAATTCCTTGGTGAACCTAATGGTCATCTTGCACATAAATTATTGCATACTACATACAAACCAAGAAAGGCAGGAATTTAGCATTTGTGATAAAAGGAATTGTAGAAACCATACCATCTTTATGTAAACGTTGTTATTCTTGCGTGAGGGAATGTCCGGCTATTGCTATTAAGGTAGAAGGTGGGCAGGCAGTTGTTATGACTGATAGGTGTATAGCATGTGGACATTGTGTAACAGTATGCTCTCAGCATGCTAAAAAAATTCAGAGTGATATTGAAAAGGTAAGAGAAATTCTTAAAACAGATGAAAAGAAAGTAATGATTGTGGCTCCCTCATTTCCTGCTTCTTTTCCTGATAGTTATTCTAAAATTCCTTCTGCAATTCGAAAACTGGGATTTGATTATGTATGTGAAACTGCGTTTGGTGCAGACTTAATAAGTCCTCATTATCTTGAGATGGTAGAGAATGAAGAGGAAAAAGTTATTATAAGTTCAGCCTGCCCCGCCATTTACAACTACATTGAGAAGTACTTTCAAGAACTTGTTCCCAGACTTGCAAAAGTAGTATCTCCAATGATTGCATTGGGTAGATATCTTAGAAATTCACTTGGCAATAATATAAAAATTGTATTTGCTGGTCCTTGTATAGCTAAGAAATTTGAATACCAAGATGAAGAAGTTGCTAACATCATAGATGCAGTTCTGACATTTGAAGAGTTAAAAGCTTTATTTTCAGAAAATAGAATTAACGTAGAGGAACAAGCTGTTTCTGATTTTGATCCACCTCATTCCTATATGGGAAAAGCATTTCCTCTATCAGGAGGACTATTAAAATCAGCCGATATATCAGGGGATCTTTTAGAAAAAAAAGTTCTTGTTGTTGAAGGGAAACAGAAAATTGAGTCACTTCTTAATGAACTTGCAGATGGTGTAATAAATGCAAAGTTCATTGATATTCTTTTTTGTGAAGGTTGTATTTCTGGTCCTGGTATTGACAGTGATTTAAATTTCTATTCAAGGAGAGAAAAAGTTATTGATTACATAAAAGAAAAAAACAATAAGATAGACAAACAAGTTTGGAGAAGTAATATTTTTAATTCTCGGGACCTTGACTTAACAAGACAATTTTCATATAAGAATAAGCGAATTGAAACACCCTCAGAAGAAAGAATTCGTGAAATTCTTGCTCAAACAAATAAATTTTCTAAAGAAGATGAGTTAAACTGTGGATCATGTGGTTATAGAACATGCAGGGACTATGCAGTTGCAATTGCTAAAGGTTTAGCAGAAAATGATATGTGTTTACCTTATTTGATTGACAAGCTTGAACGTGCTTATAAAGAATTACAAGAAACACAAGAACAGCTTCAATCAGCAGAAAAACTTGCTTCAATTGGTCAATTAGCTGCAGGTGTTGCACATGAGCTGAATAATCCCTTAGGTTCAATTTTAATTTTTACTGACTTACTTAAACAACAAATCACAGAAAGGATAAAAGATAAACAGACTCTCGAAGACCTTGATCTCATTGCAGAAGAAACAAAAAGATGTAGAAATATTGTTTCCAATTTGTTGAATTTTGCAAGACAAAGTAAGTTAACCATCTCTAAAGTCGACATTTATGATATTATAAGTAATGTAATAAGAACACTCTCTATTAAACCTGAAAATTCTAAAGTTAAATTCTCAATAATAACAGAAACAGATAATGCAATTATAGATGGTGACGAAGAACAATTAAAACAAGTATTTTTAAATATTATAACCAATGCTGCAGAAGCTGTTGAAGATACAGATATCAAAGAAGTTACTGTAACAATAAACAAAACTGAATACAATCTTATAATTGTTGTTTCTGACACTGGAATTGGAATTCCAAAAGAGAATTTTAGCAAGCTTTTTACACCATTTTTTACAACAAAAAAAATAGGTAAAGGTACTGGTTTAGGATTACCCATTTCTTACGGTATAGTAAAGATGCACAGGGGGTCAATAGAATTCAAAAGTGAGGTTGGTAAGGGAACACAATGTATTGTAAAACTACCTATAAAACTTAATTCCTTTCAGTAAATTATAAAATATGGAAGAACGAAAAAAGAAAATTTTATTAGTGGATGACGATATTGATTTATTAGAACAAAACAAATTACTTCTTGAGTCACAAGGTTATGAAGTAGTCACTGCTGAAAATATGAAAAGTGCAATGGAAGTATTTAGAAGGGAAAAACCAGATGCTGCTATTCTTGATTTAATTATGGAAGAACATGATTCTGGTTTCGTTCTTGCTCACAAAATTAAAAGAGAATCTAATGGTAACATTCCTGTGTATTTATTAACTTCAGCAACATACATTACAGGAATGAAATTTGGGACATCTACACCAGAAGAGCAGGAATGGATTGATGCTGATGGCTGGTTGGATAAACCTGTAAGAATAGATGAGCTCGTTAATAAATTAGAAGAAGGATTTAAAAAATACCACAAATAGTGGAAAATCATACACCTTACGTCCTTATAATTGACGATGAAAAAGGGTTGCGGATAGGAACACAAAGGTTACTTTCTGCTAAAGGATATCGGGTTGATACAGCTGAAAATGGTACAAGTGGAATTGAACTGGCTGTGAGAAATGACTATGATTTGATTATCATAGATCTGAAAATGCCTGATTTAGATGGCATACAAGTACTAAAAGAAATACAAAAGTACAAACCAAATTCTGTCTGTTTTATTGCTACTGCTTATGCAAGTTATGAAACTGCAATAGAAGCTACTAAGTTTGGAGCTTCCGGTTACATTCCCAAACCTTTTACTGCTGAAGAGCTGATTAAACAACTGGAGATTGGTTTCCAAAAAAGACTCTTATTACTTGAAGCTGAAGAACTTAGACGTGAACGCGAACAAAGAATGCTTGAAATTGTAAATGAGAAATCACGTCTTAAAACTATTTTAAATTCTATTATTGACGGAGTACTTGTAATTAATAAAAATGGTGAACTTGTTTTACTTAATCCAGCTGCCATGAAATATACAGGCTGTGATTCTGTATTAATAGGTGAAGTTATACTTGATCACTTACATCCTAAGATAACTGAGAACATTAAACGAATCATTGAGTCTGAAGTTTTTGAGGATAAGTCATATTCAACAGAAATAGAACTTAAACCAAATCGTGAATTATATGTTGAAGTAACATGTTCCCCAGTACCTCATCCTGATGGTACTTTAGCAGGAGTAGTTGTTGTAATTAATAACATCACCGAACTTAAAAAAATAGAACTTATAAAGTCTCAATTTGTTTCGATGGTTGCTCACGAACTTAAAGCACCATTAGCAGCTGTTCTCGGATTTATTAATTTAATGATAGATGACAACATTCAGCTTAGTGAAGAACAGCGCAAAGATTATCTGAATCGTTCTGGAAAGAGACTTAAATCACTGGTCGATATGGTAAATGATTTATTGGACATTTCCAGGATGGAAATTAAAACCAAACAAAGAGAATTAATGGACGTTAATCTTATTGAAGTAATAAATTCAATATTGGAAATTATGGAGATAGAAGTGAGAGGGAAAAATATTTTATTAACTTTTAATCATCCAAATAAAATTTCAAGTATTTACGCTGACCACAATGAACTTACTCGCTTATTTACTAATATTATTAGCAATGCTATAAAGTACAACAAACAAAATGGGAAGATTCGTATCTCGATTTATGAAGACTCCGATTATATCGTAACTGAAATAGAAGACACTGGAATTGGATTAAAACCTGAAGATAAAGAAAAGTTATTCCAGGAATTTTTCCGTGTCAAGAATGAATATACCCGAAATATATCAGGTACAGGACTCGGTTTATCAATTGTAAAAAGAATTGTTGATTCGTATGCAGGAAAAATTGAAGTGCAAAGTAAATTTGGAGAAGGAACACTTTTCAAAGTATACTTACCAATAAGGAAACAAAATCTCAATTAATAAAAAAATAGGTGGCGCTTTAAATAAAGCGCCACCATTATTTTAAGCTTTTCCTACAAATTTCAAATTTCTAATTTAAGACGAAAATAGAAATTTCTACCAGGTTCGAAAGTTACTAATCCTCTGTTTGATGAAAGATGATTTCTGTAGCCTTTATCAAGTATATTGTCAACTCCAGCATACAGCTGTAATTTTAAAAGCTTGTATTCTAACTGTTTACTATTTAAAGAGATATTAAAAATGGCATAGCCGGGAGTTCCAATTTCTCCGGGAGCTACTCGATCCTGGCGGTTAAAAAGAATTGCATTTAAATCAAAATCTACATATCTAAGTAAATTCCCTCTAATACCACATCTTCCATTTAATGGGGGAATTTGAGGGAGATCCAGTTCATTTTCAGTATCACGACCTCTAACAAGAGAAAGTGAACCGTAAAAGACATAACTTGAATAAAAATTATACATTGCTTCAAAATCATATCCGTATAGTATTGCTTTTCCAACATTAGTCTTTATCAATGCAGGACGAGAGTCATAAGTTCCTGACTTTTCTACAACGAGGTCGGTAAATGAATTAATAAATATATCACCATTAAAAGTAAAAGTATTTTTCCAGATTCTAAGTCCAAAGTCTCCATACAATCCCTTCTCAGAACTCAATGCAGGATTACCAACTTTTATAATGCTACCAAGATCAATATACTGATATCGTTCTTCTAAGGATGGAGATCGAAACGAACGAGAGAGGTTTAGAACAATGTCTACATTTTTTAAAAGAGTATACAGTGCACCAACATTAGCACTCCAGGATATTTCATCAGATTCACCAGGTAACCAAGTAATTTTTTGACCGGCAGGGAAATCGTTTCTAACACCATTAACAACTTCGTAATACGGATTCAAAGAGATAGCATTTGATACCCTTACCTGATCAGCTCTTGCACCAAGATTTATTTTAAGTTTGTTATTTAAAAACCTTACCTCATTCTGTAAAAAACTCCCAATGTTTCGATATTCTGAGACTGGTAAAGGTTTTTCTCCTGTAATTTTACTTGTGACGCTGGTAAGCATTCCAGAAGTTGAATCATATTTTAAGATTGTCTGAAAACGTTCACGTTCACTGGTCATATTTCTTTGCCAGATATCTATACCAAATATTACATTATTTACCCCTAATGTCCAATTTGATAATAGTTGAATACTATTAACATAATGCTTTCCCACAGGCGCAATTTTGTCTACTATAGTTTTTTGAATTAAATTCCCATTACTTGCTTTTTTAATTGCCACTTGATTGACAAGGTTTTGAACATCCCTGAGAATGTATTGATAAGAGTATTTAGCTGAAATTGTTTTCAAAACACTGCCAAGTTTGGAGATTTCATAAGTTAAGCTATAGAGTTCACGTTGTTCTTTTGGGTATGAAACAATAGCAGTTGATGGGAAAAGAGAAGAAGCACCTGGTATGCCAACATCATGTGCATAATATCTTTGATAATTAAATTTAATTGTGTGGTTGTTCAAGAAACGGAATCCAAGCAGCGCAGATATACTGTTATCCCGAAACTGACTATTAGGAATTTCTCCTTGAGGGGTATTGGTATTTGAAGCATCTCTTAATGTTCCATTTAATTTTGCAATGTAAGATTTTCCTCCAAACATTAAAGATAAATTCCCCAGACTAAGATTATTTACTGTAGAATATCCTGAATAAAATGAAGATTTTACATAAGGTTTGATACTAAAGTTTGGTTCTCGTGTAAAGATATTAACAACTCCACCAAAAGCGCCTGTACCATAGAGAGAAGAAACACTCCCCTTAATTACCTCAACACGATCAATGTCAAAGATATCTATCATTGATAGACGTGCAGATAAGTCATTAGCAGTCTCAATTCTATTTCCATCAATTAAAGTAACAACATTATTTCGACTCAGTCCCCGAATATTAATGTCAGTAGCCCAGATCCCATCCCTTGTAAGACTTAAACCTGGTTTAGAACTTAAAATATCATTGATAGTAGGTCCGGAAGATTTGTTAATTTGGATCTCATCAACAACTGTTAGTGGGATTGGAACATCTTTTATTTCAGATTCATATCGTGTACTTGTAACCCTGATTTCCCCAAGGTTAACATCACCAGGGCTCATCACAACATCTGTTCGGATTTCTTTATTTTCTGTAACTTCTACATCAACAAGCAGTGTTTTATATCCTTCTTTAACAAACTCAAGCTTATATTTACCAGCAGAAATATTCTTGAAGATAAAATATCCCGATAAATCAGATACAGTTTGATAGCTGGTATTAATTATTCTAACCTCTACTCCTGAGATCCCAGCCTTTGAATATTTATCTGTAATAATTCCAGAAAGAGAAGAAATTTGAGCATTTAGAAAAGAATTAATAATAAAGATTAGGATAAATACTACATATTTTCTCATAAGGTAAGCTTTAATTTATAATACAAAAATACCTCATTTGATTTGCGAAAAAAATGAATTTTTTAATCTCTTTATTTTCCTCAATTCACAGTTGTTCAAAATATTGGGGGAGATGAAAAAATAATAAAAACAGGATATTTCAAAATTTATAAAAATTATATTGAAGCAAAAAACTTTTAAATGTTATGAAAAAGAAATTATGTTGAGTGGATATAAAGATATCAATAAAGAGGAAAAGATGATTTAAAGATGATGTAGAAGAAGATTCTGAAGAATGAATATGTGATCTTGATGAATTTGAAAATTATATTTGGGAAAGATATTACAATATTTTAAGGTATTTTTCACTTTAAATATTTGATATTATGTGTAAAGATTGAAAACTCAATATAGAGCTTATAAAATACCAAAAATGACGAATGAGAATTTGATTTAAGGAAGAAGAAATTTTTAAGAAAAAAATTTGATAAATGAGCATTCTTGAATTTTTTATTATAGCTTCATTATTAATAAAAAGATTGTTGCCTTAATAACTAAAGTGTAATTCTACATAACTTGTAAAGAAAATACAAATGGGTTAATTTTATTAGATGAAAATTGAGCGAAGTTTAATAATACTTTTTTGTTCTATTCATTTTGTATTAGGACTTGATATAAATACTGTAAGTGTATCAATGCCCGCAATTGCTGAGTATTTTAAAGTTACACCAAGTGAAGCATCACGAGTAATATGGATTTACTTTGTAGTTTTAACAAGTTTATTAGTAACTTTCGGAAAGATTGGAGATTTAAAAGGTTTTAAAAAACTATACATGCTCGGAATTGGAATTTTTACAATTGGAGCACTTTTTAATGCTATTGCTAATGAATTAAATCTTTTAATTTTATTTCGAATTTTTCAGGCAATTGGAGCTTCAATACTTTTCTCTCTAACACCAGCATTAATTTCACATTCATTTCATCAAACAGGAACAGGCAGAGTATTTGGGCTTAACTATGCTTTTACAGCACTCGGAGGAATAATAGGAAGAGTATTCAGTGGTTATATAATACAGTGGTTTTCATGGAGAGGTGTTTTTCTGATTTCTATTCCGTTTGGCATAATTGGATTGATACTTGCAATAATATTCATAAAGGAGAAAATCGGTAAATCAGAAAAAACTAAATTTGATTTTATAGGAGCTCTATTAATTTTTATTTTCCTTTTCAGTTTATTGTCTTCTATAAATGTGGTTTATGATGCTCAACAACAATTTCTTCAAATAACAATGTTGGTTATTGTATGTTTAATTTCGGGTGTATTATTCATAATAAACGAGAGAAAAAAATCACTTCAGAAAACACAACTGATTAATTGGAAATTGCTAAAAGGTAAAAAGTTATTGTCACCTATCATATCATTTGCATACATATATATTATTACAAATGGGGTTATTTATATAACACCATTTTTCTTGAGATATAAATGGGAATATGAACCAAAACTCGTCGGATTAGTAATGGCAGTTCCTTCAGTTTTTCAAATGATATCAGGTTATTATGGAGGGAGATTTTCAGATTATTTAAACATAAGAAAAATATGTTTTGTAGCAACAGTTATTTTGACAGCATCATTATTATTTTATATTGTTATTTCTTATATACATAATGATATACTTTTAGGTATAACATTATGTATCTATGGAACAGCAATCGGATTGTTTATACCAGCAAACACAAATAGAATTATGTTAAGCACTCCAGCTGATTCAAAAGGGAGTGTATCAAGCTTGATGACAACAACTATAAGAATAGGTTCTGCAATTGGGACAGCTTTGTTCGCAGGAGTCTTTTCACTTATAATACCAAAATCAACAAATCAATTATTAGAAACCCCAGCTGATTTACTAAACTGGGGGTTTAGTTTAACCTTTCTTGTTGGTTTGCTGATTTCTTTGCTCGCAGTAATAACAACTTTTTACTCATCAGATAATTCCAAGAAATCCCCACAAGCAAGAAAACCTTAAAAACAGTTTAGAACTCCTGAGGTAATGTTTTAAGTTGGGAATAAGTAAAAACGGGACCATCTTTGCATACATAAACATTTCCTATATTGCATCTTCCACATTTCCCTAATCCGCATTTCATTCGGTTTTCCAGAGTTGTAATAATATCATCATCTTTAAAACCAAGTTTACTCAGAACCGGGACAGTATATTTTATCATTATAGGTGGTCCACAAACAATAGCAACAGCATTATTATTTGAAGGTGCATATTTTTCAACAATAGTAGGAACAAAACCCGATTCTCCATGCCAATCAGGGGTTTCTCCACCAGGATCAACAGTTACAATAGTTTTTACATCATTTCTATCTTGCCACTCTTTTAGTTTATTTTTATAAACTAAATCCGCAACTGAACGAGCACCATAAATAATTGTTATATCCTTAAACTGCTCCCTTAAATCAAGAACATTATCAATTACACATCTTACAGGGGCAAGCCCAATCCCACCAGCAATGAAGACAACGTTCATTCCTTTCATTTCATCAACAGGAAACCAATTCCCATAGGGACCACGAAAGCCAATTGTATCTCCAACATTAAGACGTGCCAGTGCAGAAGTAACTTTTCCATATTTTTTAAAACTACATTCTATAAATTCTGTTCTGGTTGGTGATGAAGCAATACAGAAAGTGCATTCTCCTTCCCCAAATACTGAATATTCCGCAAACTGCCCTGCCTTAAAAGTAAACATTTTAGCAACGGACTCATCTTTAAATTTAAGCCTGAAAGTTGTTGTATCAGGGGTTTCAGGAATTATTTCCTTAACTTCCATCAAATAGGGTTTATAGATATTTTCCATTTATATATCAGATTTATTTTTTTATACTTCTGAAAATGAACCGATTTCTGTTACAATTTTTTTAATATCAATGGAAACAGGACAACCTCTTGAACAACGACCACAACCTGTGCAAAGTATTTCATTAAACTTTTCAGGATAATATTTAAATTTATGAGAGATTCGCTGACGATAACGTTTGCTTTGGTCATCTCTGGGATTATGTCCTGAAGCATGAAGAGTAAATATCTCAAACTGACAAGCATCCCAATTCTTCATCCTTCGTCCTTCAGTATAACAATAATCTTCATCTACTATATCAAAGCAATGACAGACAGGACAGACAAAAGCACATTGCCCACATCCCAAACAGTATTCACCCAGAGTATTCCAGTATGAATCTTCAAAATTTTCTTTTATCCAATTTCTTACTTTTTCTGAATCAAAAACAATATCAGGTTCCTTAACATTAGATTCTATTTCTTCAATCAGCTTATTATCAACGGTTGTAAAGTAACTATTATACTTCTGATAGAAATCTTCTCCTTTTGGAGAAATTATACGTACACCATATCCATCATTTAAAGGGACAAGAAATAAATCAGAACCCTCAGTTGATTTTGGACTCAATCCTACAGAAGTACAAAAACAAAACTCATCGTTAAAATTACATAAAATACCAAATATAAGGGTGTTCTCAGCTCTTATATTAAAAAATTCGTCTTTATAATCCCAATTAAAGACTTTACTCATTATAGCAACAGATTTAGCATCACAGGGTTTAGCACCAAGAATAATATTTGTCTTTTTATTAATTTGGGGATCTATAATCTCTATATCACTTTTATTCTTTTTGTAATATATTATAGGTTCTGCTTTAGGAAAGATTATATCTTTAAATGAGGATTTTGTTGGCTTTAGAGAATTGTCAAGAGTTACATTTTCACCCTTAACCAGTTTTTGATATCCATATTCTTTGGGAATAAAAATATCAAAATTATTGTCGATTAGTTCATTACAAAGTTCTTGTAACTTTACTTGTGATATAAACTTTTCTTCCATAGATTTTTTAATTTATTCAATAAATTCTTCGTTATCTTTCAAATCGTAACTACCAATTAAAGTAGGAACATTTATATCCATACCTGATTTATAATTAAATTCTTCCTGAGTAACCATCATCATCTTTCTATTTAATAATGAAAGCGGTATATCCATTGGGCAGACACGTTCACACTCTCCACATCCTACACACCTACCACTTAAATGAAAGGCTCTTACCAAATTCCAAGCAAAATTGCCTCTTTTATGAGCACTACTTTCTATCCAGCGTGGAATGGTTTTATCAACAATACATCTCTCACAATAACATAATGGGCATACTTGTCTACAAGCATAGCACTTAATACAGCGAGAAAATTCATTTTCAAAAAAATCCCATCTTTCTTCAGCGTTCATTGCTTCAATTTGTCTAATAACTTTCAATTTACGATCCTCACCTCTCAACTCTGAAGAATCTCCCATTTCAACAAGATAATCAAATAAATGTGGTTCTCTAACTTCACAACTAATACATTTATCAGCTAATGTTTGTAGATCAAAATCAGAATAAACTCCAGAACATTTTACACCAATAATCACAATATCATCACGTAAAATTTGGTTTTCTTGTATTAGTGCAATTATAGATTTAATATCACACCCTTTTGCAATAATTCCAATTTTTTTGAAATTCTTCTTAACTTCATCTTTTGTTAAATAAACACTCAGGTTATTAAGAATATTATGATTAACAACAAACTTATCAACTTCATCAGTTTTAGTAGCAATAAACGGTTTAGTACGAGTTGTTCCATCAACAGGAATATAGCCAATTATGGCATTTACTTTTCCTGTATTCAGCAACTCATTAGCAATTTGACGTAAACTACTATCCATTTATAATAAACTCCTCATTTAATTTCTTAAATCGTGTAAAAGGTCCTCGAGTTTTAACTTTATCAGTAAAACCATTAACTACATCTACGAATTTTTTTCCTTCAGAAGCTGATACCCATGAAAAATGGATTCTGCTATCATCAATTCCAAGAAAATCAAGTAATTTTCTGAACATTATCCACCTTCGTCTGGCATGAAAATTCCCTGCATTGTAGTGACAATCACCTGGATGACAGCCTGAAACAAGCACTCCATCAGCTCCTCGCTCAAATGCTTTCAAAATAAATAGAGGATCAATTCTTCCAGTACAGGGTAATTTAATCATTCGTACATTTGGTTTGTATTTCATCCGTGATGTTCCAGCCAGATCAGCTCCCGTGTAAGTACACCAGTTACAGACGAAAGCCACAATTTTAGGTTCAAAATTATCTTTATTCATTTCCATTTGAATTTATATTTACATTAAAGCTGAAATTTCTGCATAAATTTGTTCATCCGTGTACCCAAGTAATTCAACTGCTTTTGATGGACAGGTTGCATTACAGGTACCACATCCCTGACAAAGTCCTGCGTTTACATTTGCAACTTCTTTTACAACATTACCGTTTCTATCAACTATTTGTTTAATTTCAATAGCATTGTATGGGCAGACTTTCTTACAATAAAAACAACCTGCGCAAATATTTTCATTAACTATTGCAATAGTAGGTTCTCTTTCAAGCATATCCGAACCAAAAAGCACAAGAGTTTTGCTTGCTGCAGCAGATGCCATAGCAACAGATTCTGGAATATCTCTTGGTGAATTGCAAGCACCTGCAAGGAATATTCCTCCTGTACTACTTTCTACGGGTCTTAATTTGGGATGAACCTCATTAAAAAATCCATAATTATCATAAGGTATTCCAATTGTTTGGGCAAGTTTTGGTGCATCATCTTGAGCTATCATTGCAGTTGCCAGTACAACCATATCTGCATCAATTTCAACAGGAACACCAGCAATAGTATCTTCTCCTTTGACTATATATTTGCCATTTTTGGGGTAAATTCGGGAAACTCTTCCGCGAATATATTTTACACCATCTTCTTCTATAGCACGTCTTACAAATTCTTCATACATCTTACCACCAGCTCGGATATCCATATAAAACACATAAGCTTCACCATCATGAACTTTATGTTTATAAAGCATAGCGTGCTTTGCAGTATACATACAGCAAATTTTACTGCAATAAGTAAATCCTTTAGCTTCATCTCTGGAGCCAACACATTGTATAAATACAATTTTTTTTGGTGTTTTGCCATCAGAAGGTCTTTTGATTTCTCCAGCAGTTGGACCAGAAGCACTGGCTATCCTCTCAAATTGTAAACCATCAATTACATCTTTATATTTACCATAACCATATTCACCATAACCTTTTATAGGACTATCAGCAGGTTTTTCAGAAATTGAGTAAAGTTTATAACCAGTAGCCACAACAATAGCACCAACATTTTCAACTAATAATTCATCCTGCTGGTCAAAATTAATTGCACCTCTGTCACACTTTTTCATACATAATTGACAAGCAACTTTTCCTGATTCGCGTTTTTTCACAAAGTAAGTACATACAGAAGTATCAATCACGGGGATATTAGGAACGGCTTGAGGGAACGGTACATATATAGCAGTTCGAAAAGTTAGATTTTCATCGAATTCACTTAATGCTTTCTTTTTAACCGGACAACTTTGTATACACAACCCACAACCGCTACACTTTGTATCATCAACATACCTTGCTTTTTTTCTAATAGTAACTTTGAAATTTCCAATAAAACCCTCAACTTTTTCAACTTCAGAATATGTTAGAAGTTTAATATTGGGATTCTGGTATACCTCAACCATTCTTGGTGTTAGGATACATTGAGAACAGTCAAGTGTGGGAAAAGTTTCAGAAAGTTGACTCATATGACCACCGATAGAAGGCTGTTTCTCAACTAAAATTACTTCATATCCAGCATTAGCAATATCCAGAGATGCCTGTATTCCTGCAACACCACCGCCAATAACAAGAGCACGTTTTGTTATTGGTACTTTAATTGTCTGTAAAGCAAAATTCCTTTTTACTTTTTCAACTGCTATTCTAACTAAATCTATAGCTTTATCAGTTGCAATTTCAACATCATCATGAACCCATGAAACCTGCTCTCGAAGGTTTGCTATTTCACACAAAAAGGGATTAATGCCTGCATCAGAAACTGCTTTCCTGAAAGTCTTTTCATGCATATGTGGTGAACAAGAACCTACTACAACTCCATCAAGGTTATGATCTTTTATAGCCTGTTTTATCAAATTTTGACCGGGATCGGAACACATATATTTATAATCAATTGAACACACAACCCCCGGTAACCAACTTGCAGCTTTTGCAACCCGAGCACAATCTACCGTTTTTCCTATGTTTTCTCCACAATGGCAAATAAAAACTCCGATTTTCATAAGACCTTCTCCTCCTCCATTAATGGAATGTTAAAATCTATAAAATGTAGGTTTATTCCCAACTCTTTTGGCTCAAAACCAAGTGATAAACCAACAAGTTCACTAAGATACAAAATAGGTGTTATTTTGTGATTGTTATATAGTTTAGTCATTGCTTTTTGTCTCATATCAAGATTAGTATGACACATTGGACAGGCGACAACTATAACATTAGCACCTTGTTCTACTGCATCATCAATAATTTTTTTCGAAAGATCTAAAACTATATCTGTTCTCGGCACTGAATGTGCTGCACCGCAACATTCAACTTTAAAATTCCAATCAACTATCTGGGCACCAGTAGCTTTAACAATTTGTTCCATAGATGAAGGATTTTCTGGATCGTCAAAATTAGTTATGCTATGAGGTCTTACGAGTAAACACCCATAATAGCATGCGACTTTTAAATCTTTGAGATTCCGAACTCGATTAGCAACAATTTTATCAATGCCAATTTCCTGAAATACCTGAATAATATTTAATACTGGTGGCAAATTGTTTAAAGTTTCTCCAAGAATATCCTCCACCTTACACTTAGCATTATTATTATTTTCTACTTCAAATTTACTAACAGCAAGCCTATTGTAACAAGCAGCACAGGGAGCAAAAATTTGAGGTAACTTTTGTTCTTTAGCTAATATAAGGTTTCTTGTTGCAAGTGATAAAGAAAGAAGATGACTTGTAACATGTCCTGAGGTAGCTCCACAACAAGACCAATCCTCAATTTCTGTTATTTGTACTCCTAATTTATTGAATACTTTGCGTAATGACATATCATATTCTTTAGCAGTCCCTTCTTGAGAACATCCGGGATAATATCCTACTTGCATTTTTTCGTATTAATTTTATTAAAAATATTTTTAATTTTATCTTTACCTTTAACTTTATGTGGTAAAAAGCTTAATTTTCCATTCAAAACTAAAGATGGAGCAGAATCTACATCTGACATAAAGTCTCCAGTTTTCAATTTATAGTCCATAACCAAACCTAACTCATAACTTCTACCATATTTTTTAATTTGTTTCAGAAAGGCTTTATGAAATTTCAATATTTTTTTCTCTTTAACAGGTATATTATTTACAAGAGCAATCTCCCGAAGTCCATCCATAAATTTTGCAAGATCAAAATTTTTTGGGCATCGGGTTGAACAAGTTTGACAACCAGCACAAAGCCATATTGTTGAAGAATTTAATGCAAGGTCATAAAGTCCAAGTTGAACATATCGTATAATCAAATTAGGTGGCTCCTTCATATAAATTCTTAAAGGACATCCAGCAGAACATTTGCCACACTGATAACAAATATCAGGATTTTCGTGAATTATTTCTTGTAATTGTATTTGAAAATTATTGTTCTGTACCATAAATAATATTTTAAGCTGGAGAATTATAAGTTTTAGTTATATCGTTATCATTTTCCTTTGCTTCAAGCATAGATTTTACATCTTTAAGCAACGTAACTGTTTTATTTGCTCTCATAAAAGCATTATCTACCCATAATCTTAAAGCTTCAAAGTCTTCAACGGGAGGTTTCTCTGCAATAATATCAAATTGCTCTAAAAGTGCTTTTTCTAATAATTTCAATTCGAGTGAATATTTTTTTTGAGAATTCATTTTATCTGAATTATAATTTTAGCGGGAAGCTTTTTGTAGCTTCCCACCCAAAAAACTATGCTATATACTTACCTCTCTTAGTATAATGTGTATGTAACAATTTGTGTGAGAGATGCCCACATGGACCCTCAGTTAAAAACTTTTCGTATATCATTTTTACGTGTGGGTTATCATGAGATTTTCGAATCTCTAAGGATTCGTCTTCAGCATAAATTGCCTGTGCTCTTAATCTTCTAATTTCTGGAGTTGTTGGAATAGGTTGACCACCACCTCCAAGACAACCACCAGGACAAGCCATAAACTCTATAAAGTGACATTCACTAAACTTACCGCCGGCTTTGATATCTTCCATTATCTTCTTAGCATTAGCAGTACCATGAGCAACTGCAACTTTTAGTGTAACACCTTTGAGAAAATCCCAGCTTGAGACAAATCGTTTCAGCATTTCTGGAACAGGTCCAACTTTTGTTATAGGTAGCTCAACATATCGAATTCCTTCAAACCCTCTTACTGGGATAATGTTTGCTTTTTCAAAAATGTCCTCCGTTTTATTCCCGGTAATGAACTCAATCACAGATCTTAAAGCAGCTTCCATAACACCACCGGTCGCTCCAAAAATTAAACCAGCACCTGATGCATCTCCAAAAGGACTATCAAATGGGGTTTTAGGCATTTCAGGAAGGTGAATACCAGCTTCCTTAATCATTTTAGCAAGTTCTCGAGTAGTAAGTCCATAATCAACATCCTTATATCCTGACGAATTCATTTCAGGTCTGTTACATTCAAACTTCTTTGCAGAACAAGGCATTACTGCAACAGATACTATATTAGCTGGATCAATACCTACCTGTTGAGCATAAAAGGTTTTTATTAAAGCTCCAAACATTTGTTGTGGTGATTTTGCAGTCGAAAGATTATCTATATATTCTGGGTAAAAATGCTCAAGATACTTTACCCAACCTGGTGAACAAGAAGTAAACTGTGGAAGTTTAACATTTGGGTCTTTATCAACAAGAGCTTTTTTTAAACGAATTATAAGTTCAGTACCCTCTTCTATGATAGTTAGGTCTGCAGTAAAATTAGTATCAAAAACTTTATCGAAACCAATTCGTTTAAGTGCTGTATTAAGTTGAAGAGTCATTGATGTGCCTGCTGGTAATCCAAAACATTCTCCAATTGCAGCACGAGGAGATGGAGCGGTTTGAATTACTACGTGTTTTGTTGGATCATCAATAGCTGCCCATATTTCATCAGAAGGATCGTTTGCCCTTAATGCTGCAGTAGGACAGCGGTTTATGCATTGTCCACAATTGATACAAATAACATCTGCAAGGGGCTTTTCAAGGAAAGTAGAAATGTGAGTCTTATCTCCTCTATCAATTGCTTCAAGAACTCCAACTTCTTGCAAATCAATACATGTTCTTACACAACGTTTACATAAAATACATTTGCTCATATCTCTAACCACAGAATAAGATGAATTATCTACTTCATATTTGGGTTTAGTAACATGGCCAAAAGTATAACCATCAACACCGTATTCTTCAGCTAAAGCTTGAAGTTCACAGTTACCGTTTCTGACACAGGTATAGCATTCACCGTAGTGTTCGCTTAGCAATAGATCAATAATATGCCGTCTTGCTTTCCTCACTTGTGGGGTTGAAGTATGAATTTTTACAGGAGAAGTAATAGGGTAAGCACAAGAAGCTTGAAGAGTTTTAAATCCTTCTACTTCTACCACGCAAATTCGACAGACCCCTGCAATACATAAATCTTCGTGATGACACAATGTTGGAATGTGAATTTCGTTTTGACGGCAAGCTTCAAGAATTGTTGTACCAAATGGAACAGAATACTTTACCCCATTAATCTCCACTGAAACTTTGCCACCAATTGTGCCTTCTTCTGTAGGTTTTGCTACCTGAAAGGATTGCTGACTTACAGGTGCTCTTGATGTATCTTTATTATTCATATTTTACTCCGTTTCTGCGTTTGTTTAAAATTTCATCTTTAAAGTTGTCAAGAATAGAAATAAATGGATTAGGACTTGATTGTCCCAGTCCACACTTTGAAGCAAGTTGCATTGTTCTGCCAAGTTCTTTAAGCTTGTTTATATAGTCAAATGTAAACTCACCCCTTTCAATCATTTCAACACCTTCAAGTAATTTTACATTTCCTATCCTACAAGGTGTACATTGTCCACAGGATTCTTCAACGAAAAATTCCATAAAATTCTTTAAAACTTTTAACATATTTCTTTTCCTATTAAAAATGATAATTGAGCCACCTGTAGGAATATCTTCATAAGCAAGGGTTCTGTCAAATTGAGATTCAGGAATACAAATACCAGATGCTCCACCAATCTGAACAGCTTTAGCATCTTCGGCTTCAACTAACTTTAAAACATCTTTAATTTTTGTACCCCATGGTAATTCATAAACGCCCGGTTTTTTACAATCACCTGATATAGAAAAAAGTTTCGAACCAGATGATTTATCAGTTCCAAACTTAGCATACCATTCACCCCCTTTGAGAACAATCTGAGAAACAGAGGCAAATGTTTCTACATTATTGACAGAAGTAGGTTTTCCATTAAATCCAGTATTGACTGGATATGGAGGTCTATTTCTTGACTCACCTCTATGACCTTCCAGAGATTCTATTAGAGCAGTTTCCTCTCCGCACACGTAAGCACCAGCTCCAAGTCTAATTTTAATATCAAAGTTAAAATTTTCATTACCAAGTATTTTCTCCCCAAGCAAATTATCTTTTCGCATTCCGTCAAGATAATCTTCAAGAAAGTTCTTCATATATGCATATTCTCCACGTAAATACATAATCCCCTCTTTTGCTCCAATAGTATATCCTCCTACTACCATTCCATCAAAAACTAATTCAGGATACTCCATCAAAAGCACACGGTCTTTGAATGTACCCGGTTCTCCTTCATCAGCATTACAAACTATAAACTTTTCATCGCTTTTGGCAGCTGCGGTCAACATCCATTTGGTCGCAGTAGGAAATCCTGCACCCCCTCGTCCCTTGAGTTTTGATGTTTTAAGCTCAAAGAGAATGTTTTCACGACCAAGCTCCAAAGCTTTTTTAATAGCCTCCCCTCTTTTATATCCAGAGAAGAGAACTAATCCTTTACGCTCAGATTTTTTGATTGTTGATTCCATTATAAGATTTGTTAGATTTTGAAGAATTTTTATTTAAGAGAGATTTCATAAAAAGATATTAAGGTCTTTTAATCCAAAAATAGTCAAACACTTTCATCAAAAAAAGGGATAAATTTTTCTCCATCTGAAGTATAAAATTTACTAATAGTTTTTGTGTTTAGAAAAGGATAGTCTACTAACAGCTTTTAGAAACCTTTAAATTTTTTATCTTCCAAATTCTGCTTCTTCCACATTCTAAATAGCCAAATCTTTCATTATATTAAAATGAAAATGATTTTTGTATCTTTATAAAAACAAAACTACTTAATTGGATATAATTAGGAAATCATTGGTAGTATTTAGTAAAGATTTAAAATCTGAACTTCGTAACAGGTATGTAATTAACTCTTTGCTTATGTTTGTTATAGTAACGATTAGTATAATAAAATTCGCTATCGGCAGTGAAACAGTAGAATCATCAGTACTAGCTGGATTATTATGGATTGTAATTTTCTTTTCAGCTTCAGGTGGTTTGGCAAGAGTATTCATAAAAGAAGAGGAAAAAGAAACATCAATGTCATTAAAACTTGTTTCATCATCTGCTGAAATTTTGCTGGGGAAATGGACTTTTAATTTTATACTAACATTCGGACTTAATTTTGTTGTAATACTTCTTTTCATAATGATAACAGGATTCAGGATAATTAACACTTTTGAGTTTGTTGTCTTACTTTTATTAGGTAACCTTGGAATTGTGTCAGCTTCAACCATTATCGCGGCTATTATTTCTAAAGCTAATGCCAAAGGGACATTGTATCCAGTACTTGCATTTCCAATTTTACTTCCACTTTTTATGACAGTTGTTAATTCTACCAAACTTGCTGTTGATGGAAGTGCAATTGAAGATTTTTTGCCTGATTTTCAGATTTTAATTTCATATTCAATTGTGGTTTTCACAGCATCATTGATGCTTTTCCGATATATATGGGAAGACTAAAATGAAGTATATTGCAGAGGATCTCAAATTTGTTCCCCTTTTTTCACAGCTTGATCAAGAACAACTCGAAATTATTTTTTCTTTTTCTCACTTCAAGAAATATAACAAAGGTGAAATAATTTTTTTTGAAACTGAACCATACGCAGGTTTCTATTGTGTTTATGAAGGTGCAGTTAAACTATATAAAGTTTCCCGAGAAGGGAGAGAACATATAGTTCATATTATGTGCCCATACGATACTTTTGCAGAAGTACCTGCTTTTGAAAATGTTGATAAACTTTTTCAAAATGAAGCTGTTTACCCTATCAATGCTATGGCATTAGACCAGCCAACAGAACTATTGCTTGTACCAGCAAAACCTTTTATAACCCATCTTAGGAAATTTCCAGATCTGTGTTTACAATTTTTATCAACCCTATCAAAAAGACTAAAAATATTGAACTCCCACATAGAAACTTTGTCACTGTTTGATATTAAAAAGAGGTTGGCACGTTATATTCTTTCAGAACTTGAAATACAAAAGAAAAATCTTAAAATAAGTTCAAATAGAATAGAACCAATATCTCTTTCTTTTGAACTTTCATTTTCAAAATATGATCTGGCATCCCTTTTAGGAACAATCATTGAAACTTTATCAAGAACTTTTCGGAAAATGCAGGAAGAAAAACTCATAGAAGTAGAAGGTAAAAAAATCATCATTAAAAATCTTTCAGCTTTAAAATCACTTGCAGAATTAGATTAGTTTAATTACTACCCTTTTTAAAATTTACCCATTTGACTTTAGTCAAATTTTAAAAACCTAACTTTATTTAATTTTGTTTATAAAGTTGGCTATGCTAAATTATACTTTAAAAAAGATTCTCAGTTTAAAACCTAAAGCAAAAATAGTTTTTGAGAGATATTATCTTAACTACTGTTGTGACGAGAACCTGACTCTTGCTTATGTATGTAGGAATGCAAAAATTGACCCTGTAGTTATAATAAAAGAGATTGATAAAATTCAACAAACTCCATTTGAAAAAAAACATATTAATATACATAAACTTGTTTCGGATACATTAATAAATCACCATAATCACATTAAACAGAACTTTATTAAGATTACTAAATTGTTTGAATCCGATATTTTTAATTATGAAGAATTTAAACACGTTAAAAATACATTTTTTTACTTAATAGAAGTTTTAGAACACCATATCCGAAAAGAAGAAAAAGTTTTATTCCCTTATATTATAAAACTTATACAATTTGAGAATGATAAAATAAATTTTGAATACAGCCCCTTTGGTTCGATAAAGAGTGTAATTTCTGTAATGAATTCAGACCATAAGACAGTATGTAATGCAATAAAACTGCTATTAGAAGCAACAAAACATTTTAAAATATTTTCCACAGGTGGTGTGATATTCAAGGAGGCTTATGTAAGTTTTAGAGATTTATATTTAAATCTTCAGAGACATATGTATTTAGAAAATTACCAACTTTATCCAACGTGTATAGAATTAGAAAACTCAATATTAAATAATTATTATAAATTAAATAAAAATAAAGAAAATTTATGAAAGCATTAACATCGGTTGTACTAACTTTAGTTGTTTTAGTTCTTTTCTCTGGATGCTCCAAAGAATCAGACGATATTGGCATCGGACCAATTAAAAAAGTTGAACTTGGACCTCTTGATAAAAATCTGGCTCAAAAAGGTAAAGAAGCTTTTGAGATGAAATGTGTTTCCTGTCATAAATTTGATTCAAAGCTGGTTGGCCCACCTCTTCAAGGAGTAACCCAGAGAAGAAAACCAGAATGGATTATGAATATGATATTGAACCCCGAACAAATGACAAAAGAAGATAAGACTGCTAAGCAACTTTTTGGGCAGTATTTAACACAGATGACATTTCAGAATGTTACACAAAATGAAGCCCGTGCAATTCTTGAATATTTTCGTGAAGTGGATGGACAAAAATAACCTTTTATTAACTTAAAAAATAAAACTATGAAAGCAAAGTATTTTTTACTTGGGGTTGTATTACTAACCTTAATGTTAGTACTAAACAGCTGCGGCAAAAAAAACAAAGGTCCTTTAGTAGAAAGTGATGCCGCAAATAAAGTTTATGTTGAACCCGGCAAATATGATGAATTTTATGCATTTGTTTCCGGAGGATTTAATGGCCAACTTTCAATTTATGGGTTACCATCAGGAAGACTATTGAAAATCGTACCTGTATTTTCACAAAATCCTGAAAACGGTTATGGTTATACTGAGGAAACAAAACCAATGTTACAAACTTCATACGGATTTGTTCCATGGGATGATTCACACCATTCTGAATTATCTATGACAGATGGAGTACCGGATGGTCGATGGATATTTATTAATGGGAATAATACACCACGTATTGCGAGAATTGATTTATCTACCTTCAAGACTGTTGAAATTATTGAGATTCCCAATAGTGCAGGAAACCATTCCTCCCCCTTTATTACCCCTAATTCAGAATACGTAGTTGCTGGAACAAGGTTCAGTGTTCCAGTTGACAATAAAGATGTTCCTATTTCTTCATATAAAGATAATTTCAAAGGGGCACTTTCTTTCATTAAAATTGAACCGACTTCAGGAGAAATGAGTATAGGATTTCAGATTATTACACCTCCCTTTGATTATGATTTAAGTCACGCTGGTAAAGGTGTGAGTGATGGTTGGTTCTTTTTCTCCTGTTATAATTCAGAAGAAGCATACAGTTTACTTGAAGTAAACGCAAGTCAAAAAGACAAAGATTATATTCTTGCAGTTAACTGGAAAAAAATAGAAGAACTTGTTGCAAAAGGTGCCGGGACTGATAAATCAGTAACATATTATAAAAATAAATGGAATGAAAAAACTCATTCTGCAACCTCAGAAGTACTAAAGACAGTAAGGACATTAAAACCTGAAGATATTAAAGGAACATTATATTACTTACCTTGCCCTAAATCACCACATGGTGCAGATGTTGATCCAAGTGGTGAATACATTGTTGGTGGTGGAAAACTTGCAACTGTAATCCCAGTTTTTTCTTTTACAAAAATAAAATCAGCAATTGAAGGTAATAAATTTGATGGAGAAATAAGTGGTATTCCTGTTTTAAAATATGAAGAGGTTTTATCAGGCGAAGTAAAAGAACCAGGACTTGGCCCACTACATACTGAGTTTGATGGCAAGGGTTTCGCTTATACATCTATGTTTGTTTCTTCAGAAATAATAAAATGGAAACTTGATACAAAGGAAGTTGTTGATAGAATGCCTGCATATTATTCAGTTGGACATTTAATGATTCCCGGTGGAGACAGTAAAAAGCCTTATGGGAAGTACCTATTAATAATGAATAAAATCACAAAGGATATATTTTTACCCACAGGACCTGAGTTAAATCAGTCTGCTCAGTTACTTGATATCACAGGCGATAAGATGAAAATGTTGCTTGATTTTCCAACTGTGGGCGAACCTCATTATGCACAAGCATGTCCTGCAGAACTGATTAAAGACAAACAGGTTAAAATTTACAAAATAGAAGATAACCAACACCCATTTGCAATTAAGAGTGAAAAAGATGCTCGTGTTGAAAGGAAAGGAAACGAAGTTCATGTTTATATGTCTGCTATACGGTCTCATTTAACCCCAGATAATATTGAAGGAATAAAAGTAGGAGATGTAGTTTATTTCCATTTGACTAATCTTGAACAAGATTGGGATATACCTCATGGATTTACTATTTTAGGAAGCAATAATGCAGAACTTTTGGTTATGCCTGGAGAAACATGTACGCTGAAATGGATACCTACTCAAATTGGTATTTATCCTTTTTATTGCACTGATTTCTGCTCAGCTTTACACCAGGAAATGCAGGGATATTTAAGAGTATCCCCAAGTAATGCAAATGTCTCTATAAGTTATAATACTAATAAATAACAAGAAATTTAGGGCTTCTCAGCTTTATGAGAAGCCCCCAATTTATTTAAAATATACCAATGAAAAAACTAACAAGTTACCTTTGTTTTTTAATGGCTTTGTTAATGCTCGTTGTTTACTTTGTACCTTTATGGCAAATTGAACTTGAAGCACCACAATATCCAGAAGGCCTTGGTTTTGAAATATGGATAAACAAAATGAGCGGTGATCTTAAAACAGTTAATGGACTTAATCACTATATTGGGATGAAACCAATTGAACCAGATTCAATACCGGAACTAAAATTTATGCCTTTCATATTAGGTTTTCTAATTACTTTCGGAATCATTACTGCAATTTTTCGAAAGCGCAAACTTATATACATCTGGTTTGTTTTATTATTTATAGCAGCTATTATAGGAATGATTGATTTTTATTTATGGGAATATGATTATGGTCATAACCTTAATCCCGAGGCAGCTATTAAAGTCCCTGGAATGACATATCAGCCACCATTGATTGGAACAAAACAATTATTAAATTTTGTTGCTTATTCTTATCCTTCAATTGGTGGATGGTTGTTATTAGGAATTGGACTTTCAATTTTAGGATTAATTATATACGAAATTAAATTCAATAAACAGGGAAAGAAAGAATATGAAATCTAAACTTTTAATTCTTTTAATAATTTTACTTCCAGTTGCTTTTGCATGTTCGCAACAACCAGAACCAATAAATTTTGGTACTGATGATTGTATTCATTGTAAAATGACAATCGAAGATCAAAGATTTGGAGCTGAAATTGTAACAAAAAAAGGTAAAATACTTAAATTTGATGCAACCGAATGTATGATCAACTACTTAAAAAAGGGGAAAATTTCAGAAGAAGAAGTAGCAGGATTTTATGTTATTGATTTTTCTAATCCACAAAAACTTATTGATGCAAAGAAAGCAGTTTATTTAATTAGCCCAAATCTACCGAGCCCAATGGGAGCAAACCTCTCAGCTTTTAGTAGTAGATCAAATGCTGATTCCCAAAAACAAATAAGCGGAGGTGAAATTTATAACTGGGACGAAGTTAAAGAAAAAATTAAAAAATAGTGAAAACTATTATAAGAATATTTTTGTTAATAATATGCTCATTCGTTACTTATCAACCCTTTGTCTATTCAAAAATTTTATTTGTAGGCAAAGGGTTGTCATTTTATAACACACTTACTCTTGCTGTTAAAAAAGCCGATAACGGAGATATTATAATAGTATTACCTGGAATTTATTACGAAAATTCTATTTTGATAGATAAGAAAATTTCAGTAATTGGTATACAACATCCTACAATAGACGGTGAATCAAAAAACGAAATTATAAAAATTGTCGCTAATGGATGTTCAGTTCAAAACTTAAGAATTGTTAACACAGGTATAAGCTTTATGCAAGATGTTGCAGGAATAAGGATAGAAAGTTCTTATGGAGTAAATATTTCAAATAATGTATTGGAAAATACTTTTTTTGCAATTTATTTATCAAATTCAAAAAACTGTCTTGTTGCAAATAATACAATAAAAGGAAATGCTGAATCAGAATCTTTTTCTGGTAACGGTATCCATTTATGGAAATGTGACAGCATAACAATTGAATACAATGATATATTTTCTCAAAGGGATGGTATTTATCTTGAGTTTGCAAAACATTGTATAATTGAAAATAACTTAAGTAGTAATAATCTTCGATACGGTTTACACTTTATGTTTTCCGAAGGGAATCAATATTTAAAAAATGTCTTCAACAATAATGGAGCTGGGGTTGCAGTAATGTATACAAAAAATGTTGTTATGAAAGAGAATAAATTTGAACATAATTGGGGGATGAATTCGTATGGTTTACTTTTAAAAGATATAGATGAAAGCATAATAGAAAAAAACACTTTTAAACAAAATACAACTGGTATTTATCTTGAAGGTTCAAATAATCTTCTCATTAAAAACAACAATTTCATAAAGAACGGATGGGCATTAAGAATACTTGGTAATTGTTATGGGGACACTGTAACATTAAATAATTTTATTGATAACACATTTGACGTAGCAACAAATAGTTCTCAGAGTTCAAATATATTTAGCTTTAACTATTGGAATAAATATACTGGATATGATTTAGATAAAAATAAAATTGGTGATGTTCCATATAGACCTGTGAGTGTATTTTCAAGAATTGTTGAAGATAATCCTAATGCATTAATATTTCTAAGAAGTTTTTTTGTTGATGTATTAGAGATCACTGAAAAGATTTTACCTTCTTTTATTCCTGTAAATCTTATAGACAACTCTCCATTAATGAACAGCAAATCCAATGATTAGAATTTCAGGTCTTGAAAAAAAATATGGGAAAATAAATGCTATTCAAGATATTAACCTTGAATTAACTAAAGGTAGAATATATTCAATTATGGGTCCGAACGGCTCAGGCAAAACAACATTATTAAAATCAATTCTTGGTTTAGTACTTCCAGATAAAGGAATAATTGAAGTAAACGGGATTAATACAAGGACTACTCATAGTTATCGTCACTATATAGGATATATGCCCCAGACTGCAAGCTTTCCGCAAAATTTACAGGTTAAAGAAGTTATTGAAATAATTAAAAGAATTAGAGTAACAAATAAATCTTTAGATCTTGAACTTTATGAAAAATTTAATATTCCTTCTTTTGAGAGTAAAAAAATCAGTTCACTTTCTCAAGGAACCTTACAAAGATTAAGTGGTACTATAGCATTCCTGTTTAATGCTGATATAATTATACTTGATGAACCCACAGTGGGGCTTGATCCATATTCCGCAGAGTATATGAAACAAAAAATTAAAAAAGAAATTTTAAAAGGAAAACTAATAATTTTTACAACACATATATTGAATGAAGTTCAGGAACTTTCAGATAATCTGGTATTTCTATATGAGGGAAGGGTGAAATATTTTGGCCCAGTTCCAAAGGAGTCTGATAATGGAACTTTTAAAAAAATGATCTATAATCTTTTTCAGGAAAATGAATAAATTTAATATTGCAAAATATGTACTATTTGATATTATCCGAAATAAATGGTTAATAACTTATTCCATTATTTTCTTCATTACAAGTTCTTTACTAACATATTTTAGTGGTACAGAAGAAAGAACAATTTCTTCTCTTTTGAATGTTGTACTAATCATTATTCCACTTGTGTGTTTGATATTTACATCAATGTATTATTATAATTCCAGAGATTTTATACAAATGCTTTTAACTCAACCTGTTGAACGAAGTAATATTTTTTTCTCAGAATATATAGGATTATCTATTTCTTTAATATTTGCATTTCTATTAGGTATATTATTTCCAATTTTTAGTTTTGGTCTTACTCTCTCAATTTTAATACTTGTAGTAGTCGGTATATTCTTAATATTTATTTTCACCTCTCTCTCAATGCTATTTGCTGTAAAATTTGATGATAAACTAAAAGGTTTAGGGTTAATTTTATTCATATGGTTATTTCTAACTGTAATTTATGATGGGTTGCTTTTGTATTTATATTATCTGCTTGCAGATTATCCAATAGAAAAATTTACTGTAATATTTGCTTTATTAAATCCAGTAGATATTTCCCGAATAGCAATTCTTATGAATCTTGATCTTTCAGCAATGATGGGTTTAACAGGTGCTGCATTTCTGAAATTTTTTAGTAATCCATTAGGTCTAATTATTTCTTTTGTTTCTTTAATAATATGGGTTATTTTACCTATAATACTGGCATCAAAAAACTTTAGTAAAAAGAACTTTTAGATGATATGTTTTCAACCGTAAGATACTTTATTAAAACCAGTATAATATTCTTAATTATAGGTATACTTTCTGGAATTTTTATGCTCTTTTCAAGACGCATTTTAGGATTTGGATATGGAGCAGATTTAATTAATGCTCATACTCATATAATACTCGTTGGTTTTATGTTAATGATGATAATGGGAGTAGCGTTGTGGTTCTTTCCCAGAGCAGAAAAAACTGATAAAAAATATAAACCAATTTTGATTTTAATTGTATATTTTTTGATTACAATTAGCACATCCTTAAGATTTATTTTTGAGTTTATTGATTCATATTACCCTTTGAAAATTTTTGACTATTTAATAACAATCTCAGCCACATTACAAGTAATTTCAATTGGTATTTACTTTTTTTCAATGTGGGGAAGAATAAGACCCGTCGGAAGTCAATATCGTGAAGCCAAAGGTGAACGATTTTAACCCAAATTAATCTTTGACATAAGTCAAAGACTTTCATCTATTACCTTCTTATTTTTGTTTAAAAAAACTTATGAAAAGACAAATTATTACTATTGATGAATCAAAATGTGATGGATGCGGCATTTGTACTGAAATATGTATGGAAGTAGCCTTGCAAATTATCGATGGAAAAGCAAGGCTGATAAGTGAATTTTACTGTGACGGATTAGGTGCATGCATAGGACAATGTCCACAAGGGGCAATTACAATTGAAGAAAAAGAGGCAGCTCCTTATAATGAAATTGCTGTATTAAAAAGACTTTTAACGTATGGTGAAAAAACAATTCTTGCCCACTTAAAGCATCTCAAAACTAATAATGAAAAAACATTTTTAGCTCAGGCATTGGAATATCTTAAAGAAAATAACATTTCATTTGATCTGTCAAAATTAGAAAATCAGACTATAGAAGAAAAAAAATCATCTACTATTTACAATTCTTTTCCCGGAACTTTTTCAGCACAACTAAAACCTGAAACATCCTATCCCTCTCCAACTTCAGCACTAAGACAATGGCCTATTCAATTACACTTGGTCAATCCAGTTGCTCCCTTCTTTATAGAAGCTGATGTGATTTTAACAGCAGATTGTATAGCATATTGTATGGGAGATTTTCACAGTAACTATCTTAAAAATAAATCAATTGCGATTGCTTGTCCAAAGCTTGATTCTAATCTTGAAAATTACATTGAAAAAATAAAAGATATGATTGATTCTGCAAAAATAAATACTCTTACAGTTATGGTAATGGAGGTGCCTTGTTGTAATGGATTGCTTAGAATCGCACAAATTGCAGTTGAAAAATCATTAAGAAAAATACCATTAAAATATATTCAAGTTAGCCTAACAGGTGAGATATTAAATGAAGAATGGGATTTATAACTATTTTATATTGTTTTTTCTTATTTTTGCATTTCGGCATGTTTTTTTTATGAAGTAAAATTTTGAATGTGGGCTTATTGTATCTTACATTAATTAATATTTTTTAATATTTTTTCCCTTGATACAAAAATAAAAAAGGTGTTGAAAAATATTAAAGAAGAAACTTTTAACTTATTGCTGTAATGAAAAATGATCAGTTTTTTGATATAGTTTCTTCATTTTATGATAAAATGGTTAACCCATTATCATCAATTTCAAAAAAAGAGGAGTTTTTTAAAAGTATAATTAAAAAAAACTTTCAAATAGCAGCAGATTTAGGTTGTGGAAGTGGTAATGACTCAATAGCCCTTACAAGAAACGGATTTAAGGTATACGCTTTTGATCCTTCTAAAGAAATGATAAAAGTTGCTAAAAGGAACACACAGAGTTTAAAAAATATTAAATTCATAAGAGCATATATTCATAAAATTCCGGAACGTTTCAATAATTTTTTTCATTTAACCGTTTCTTTGGGAAATACCTTATCCAACATTTCACCAGAATTGCTTGGAGTATCATTACAAAGAATTTATAGTATTATGTCAGATAATTCACTTTTTGTTTTTCAAATTCTAAACTACTCTTTTTTAAAAAAACACAAAAGAAAAATCATTAATATAATCAGAAATGACAGTCAATATTATATCCGGTATAACGAATATCTTGATAACAATAAAATAATTTTTAACATACTAAAATTTGAAATGGATAATCCATCCAATTACAGTTTGGTATCAACTACACTTTTCCATTATGATTTAAATACCTTATTAAAATATTTGAAACAAATAGGTTTCAGAAAAATAAGTTTTTATTCTGATTTTTCCTTTAACAAATTTTCAAATAATGGTTCGTCTGAACTAATTGGAATTGCAGAAAAGTAATGAATTTATTTAAGAAGTTTATTAATTTTTTTCTACCTCCTGCTGAATGGCAGTTCCCTGTTATTATTATTCTTGGTATTTTTTCAGGTCTGATATTTCTTGTAATTCATTTAGGAAAAGCTGATTCATATCTATCTGATAATCCAGAGACCTGTATTAACTGCCATGTAATGTACACTCATTATAGTAGCTGGGCACATAGTTCACATAGAAGAGTTGCAAATTGTAATGATTGTCACATACCACATACCAATATCTTGAGGAAGTTATTTTTTAAAGTGCAAGATGGGTTACGTCATGCAACAATATTTACTCTTAGGTTAGAACCACAAGTTATCTTTATTAAATCAGGAGGAAAGAAAGTTGTCCAGGAAAATTGTAATCGTTGTCATATAGGTATTTTAAGTTATCATAATTCTTTTCTCAACCTTGCACATATAAACGATGATATTTATTGTTGGCATTGTCATAGAGATACACCTCATGGGAGAATTAACAGTTTATCCTCAACTCCAAATACTTTAAGTCCAAAACAAAAATAACAAAAAAATATATTTATGAAAAATCTATCACAGTTAATAAAAGAAAAACCGATTTTAGGATGGGTTATTTATCTATTAACAGTAATAATAGTATTTTTAATAGGACTATTGGCAAGTAGTATCATAGAAAGAAAAACAGAAGCCAATTTAATATCACAACCTAAACCAATTGCTGAATGGGAACCAAGAAACGAGGTATGGGGTGAGAATTATCCAAGAGAATATGAAACATATAAAAGTACAATTGATACAAATTTTAAAAGTGAGCACGGTGGATCAGCTAATAGAGATATGCTGGAAAGTTATCCCCAGTTAGTTATTCTATGGGCAGGATATGCTTTTTCAAGAGACTACAATCAAGGAAGAGGACATTACTGGGCAATTACTGATATTAGAAAGACTTTAAGAACAGATGTACCCCAACCCAGTACATGTTGGACATGTAAAAGTACAGATGTTCCACGCCTAATGAATAAGATGGGTATTGGGAATTTTTATAAAACTCCATGGAAAGAACTTGGTTCAGAAGTTTTAAATCCAATTGGGTGTCAGGATTGTCATGACCCAAAAACAATGAACTTAAGAATTACCAGACCGGCTCTCTTAGAAGCTTTCCAGAGACAGAATATTGATACTAAAAATTTCTCCCATAATGAGATGAGAACATTGGTTTGCGCCCAGTGTCATGTTGAATACTACTTTAAAGGTAAGGAAGAAAAATATCTAACTTTCCCTTGGGATAAAGGTTTCACAGTTGAACAAATTGAAAAATATTATGATGAAATTGATTTTACTGATTGGACCCATGCTTTAAGTAAAGCACCAATGCTAAAAGCCCAACATCCTGACTATGAGCTTTTCCGTATGGGAATTCATTTTGAGAGAGGAATTTCTTGTGCAGATTGCCATATGCCTTATAAAAGTGAAGGTTCAGTTAAATTTACAAATCACAAAATTCAAAGTCCTCTTGCCAATATATCAGCATCTTGCAATGTTTGTCATAGAGAAAGTGAAGCTGAATTAACAAAGAATGTTTATGATAGACAAAACAAAGTATTAGAACTATCAGTTATAACTATGAATCTCCTTGTAAAAGCTCATATTTATTCAAAAAAAGCATGGGAAACAGACATTACTGAAGAAGAAATGAAACCAATTCTTAAGCTTATAAGACACGCTCAATGGAGGTGGGATTTTGTGGCCGCTTCACATGGAGGAAGTTTTCATGCACCACTTGAATGTGCACGTATTCTTGGTACAGCTATACAGAAAGCGCAAGAGGCAATTGGGCTTCTGAATGAAATATTCATAAGAAAACAAATCTCACCACCAACAATTTCCGATATTTCAACAAAGGAAAAGGCTCAACAATACATAGGACTCGATATTAAAAAGCTGAAACAGGACAAAGAAGTATTTCTTAAAGAGGTTGTACCAGTATGGGATAATAATAAATTTAAGGATTATAAATAAAACTTTTAAGACAATTCCCCACTCGGTATTTGCACGACTTCTAAAACACGAAAGACCTCTGCAAATTTATATTCTGTATTATGATATACAATTTTTTCTTTGAAAAAATTAGCAAACTGATTAAAATCTGGAAACTGAGATTTAAACGATGACAACAAATCTAATTTAAAATCTATGTCTTGAGAAATATCTAAAAATAAATTTGGTTTATTTGTACCAAAAAAATAGATTTTAGAGACAGTATGTTCAGTATGAATATTATTTTTATAAATAAACCGATTTTTAGCCGCAAACACTGCATCAAAAGCAGCGAGCGCTGTAATTCTATGATCACGATGAAACAAGTTTACTGAATCAAAATCAGTGTTTGCAGGATCAAAACTAAAAAGTATTTCAGGTTTAATTTTCCTAATCAATAATGTAATTTTTTTTCTTAAAGTATCTGAATATTCAAGAAAACCGTCTTTGAAACCAAGAAAATAAACCTTTTTTACCCCTGTTTTTTTAGCAGCCTGCAATTGTTCTTTTCTTCTAATAATAATTCTTTCTTGTTTTGATTTTGCAGGTATTTTAAAACCATTTTCACCATTTGTTATGATTACATAATATGCTTCATAACCATTTTTAATAAAATTTCTTACTGTTATAGAACAACCAAATTCTATGTCATCAGGATGAGCTCCAATAGCAAGAATAGTTTTTTTATCACTCATATTTATTGTTATTAATATAAATGTTTAGTTTAAATTGTTAAACCGAATTACTTTTGTTAAAGTTTTTATAAAATAATTTTTTTAAATTAAAAAATAATCTAAATTTTATGCGCATAAAAAAAGAACATTCAGCTGGATTAGTCATAGATTTTCAGGAAAGACTGTATCCCCATATATACCAGAATGAGTTAACAGCATCAAACACAGTAAAGCTAATTTCAGGCCTGAAAATTATAGGAATTCCTGTATTAGTAACTACTCAGTATGTAAAAGGACTTGGAGATACCATAGATATTATAAAATCATCACTTCAACCCTATGAGCCTATAGAGAAAATGAGTTTTAGTTGCTGTAAAAATACCAATTTTTTCCAAAGATTGAATCAACTGGGAAAGAAGTTTATAATTATAGCAGGAATAGAAACACATGTTTGTGTATTGCAAACTGGACTTGATTTATTAGAACATAAATATCAACCAGTTATTGTAGAAGACTGTGTTTCATCCAGACGTGAAAATGATAAGTATGTAGCTATCAGACGACTGGAAAAGGAAGGAGCTATTATAACTACCTACGAATCAATTTTATTTGAACTTTTGGAGATCTCTGGTACAGAAACATTTAAGAGTATATCAAAAATAGTTAAATAAGCACTTGCTTTCACTATTAAAAATATTTTTTTCTGTGCTTGTTTCATTGTTCTTTTCAATATTATTAATAATTCTTTCACCTTTTAATTATAAAGGTAAAGTTATACACTGGTTATCAAAAGCGTATTCCAAGACACTTTTACTTATCTGTGGGGTTAAGCTGGAGGTAATCGGTCGTGAAAATGTGGATACAAGAAGAAATTATATTTACGTTTCAAATCACTTAAGTTACTTTGATATTCCTGTTTTCATGCAAGCAGCTCCAACGGACTATAGGTTTATTTACAAAAGTTCAATAAATTATGTACCATTTTTTGGATGGTCACTTTATTTAGGTGGATATATTCCAATTAATAGAGAAAATGTAAGAAAAGCTTTAAAATCACTTCAACGTGGTATTAAAAAGCTCGAGAAAGGATACTCATTAATTATTTTCCCTGAGGGTACGCGTAGTAGAACTGGAGAAATAAATAAATTTAAAAAAGGCATTTTTTATTTAGCTCATCATTCTAATGCAAAGATTGTTCCTGTAACAATTATAGGTACAAATAAAATTATGCCGCCTGATAGACTTAGAATCAATTCGGGTAGAGTAAAAGTTATATTTGCTGAGCCTATTAATTTTGAAGAAGGAAATGAATTTCTTGAAAAATTAAGAACGATTATTAATTCAAACTATAACTTATATAATAAATAGTATTATGGGAGTAAGTTTAGAGGAAGTAAAACGCATAGCCAATCTGGCTAAATTAAACTTTAATGAAAATCAACTTATTAAATTACAAAAAGACCTAAACAGGGTTTTGGATTATATAGATAAGTTAAATGAGTTAGATTTATCAGGAGTCGAACCTCTTGAAAATATTAACGAAACTGAAAATATTTTTAAAAGAGACGAAGTAAAAAAATGGTTAACTACTGAAGAAGCTTTACAAAATGCCCCGCAAAGAACTTCTAATTTTTTTAAGGTTCCAAAAGTGATTGATAAGGAATAAAAAGTGAACAAAAGTAAAAAAAAAATACGTGTTCTTGGTGTAATTCCTGCGAGATATAAATCTACACGTTTACCATTTAAGCCCTTGATTAAAATCAATGGTAAACCTATAATACAGTGGGTATATGAGAATGCAATTAAATCTCAATACCTCGATTCTGTTATTGTTGCAACAGATCACAAAGAAGTTTTAACCTGTGTGCATAACTTTGGTGGTGAAGCAGAAATGACTTCAAGAGCTCATAAATCAGGTACTGATAGGGTTTATGAAGTTGCGCAAAAACTAAATCCTTTAATTGTAATTAATATCCAAGGTGATGAACCATTTATTGATTATAGAAATATTGATAAAGTTATAGATTTTTTGCTTACAAATAAGAGTTATGATGTTGCAACTTTAATCTTTAAAATTAATCAGGATTTAGAAAATGTAATCTGGGATCCAAATGTGGTAAAAGTAGTTATAGATAAAAAATTCAATGCACTTTATTTCTCAAGGTATCCAATTCCATACAATAGGAACAAAGGACCAATTTACTATTATAAACACATTGGTTTATATGGTTACAGGATGAGTTTTTTAAAAAAATTTGTTAAAATGAAACCATCTTTTCTGGAAAATGCTGAATCTCTTGAACAATTAAGAATTTTAGAAAATGGTTTTAAAATAAAAACTTTGTTAACAAAGATCGATTCATTTTCAATAGACACAAAAGAAGACCTGAGAAATGTTGAATCTGGTAGAATATGATTTACCTCATTTACCTAAATTAATTGAGTATTTGAATGATGAAGAAGTCACAAAATGGCTTTGCAATATTCCAAATCCCTATACTCAGGAACATGCAAATAAGTGGCTTGCATTCTGCAGGGAATGTAAACTTAGTGGAACCTGTTTCCCACGGGCGATAGAGGTTGATAAACTTATGATAGGTCATATAGAATTGAAATTAATTTTTAAACATAGTGCAGAAATTGGTTACTGGCTTGGAAAGTCGTATTGGAATCAAGGATATGCAACAAATGCTGTTAAACAGATGTTAAGTTTTGCCTTTAATAATTTAGAATTAAAACGAATCCAAGCTTATGTTCTTGATGGAAATAATGCTTCAATTAGAGTATTAGAAAAATGTGGGTTCAAATTTGAGGGCTATTTGAGGAAGTCACATACTCAAGGTGACAAATATGTTAATTCTTCTTTATATGCTATAGTCATTTAAAAATCTTAAAATTACAAAGTTGAAAAAAACAAAATTTATTTTTTTAACAGGTGGTGTAGTTTCTTCACTTGGAAAAGGTATCACTTCTGCCTCGCTTGGTTTACTTCTAAAATCAAGAGGACTCAAGGTAACAATACAAAAACTGGATCCATATATAAATGTTGATCCGGGTACAATGTCCCCCATACAACATGGAGAAGTTTTTGTTACTGAAGATGGTGCTGAAACAGATCTTGATCTTGGACATTATGAAAGATTCCTTGATATTAATATGTCAAAAGCAAATAATCTAACAACCGGTCAAGTTTATTTTGAAGTAATAACCAAAGAAAGACGTGGTGATTACTTGGGGGCTACAGTTCAAGTGATTCCTCACATTACTGATGAAATAAAAAAGCGTATGACCTTCCTTGCTAAAGATGGTAAATATGATGTAATTATCACAGAAATAGGGGGTACAGTTGGCGATATAGAATCACTTCCTTTTCTTGAGGCAATGAGGCAATATATGATGGAGGTTGGTAAATCAAACGCTATATGTATTCATCTTACTTTAGTCCCTTATATCAAATCTATTGGAGAATTAAAAACTAAACCCACACAACACTCTGTTAAGACACTTCTTGAAATTGGGATTCAACCAGACATACTTCTCTGCAGAAGTGAAAAACCTTTGTCTGTTGAAACACGTTCAAAGATCGCTCTTTTTTGTAATTTAGAACCGAGTTCTGTATTCCAGGCTCTTGATGCTTCTTCTATTTATTCAGTACCTTTGAATTTGCATAATGAAAAATTTGACGAAGTCGTAATTAAAAAACTTAATCTAAGGTGCAAGAAACCCAATCTCACATTATGGAAAAAATACGTTCATAAAATTTTAAATCCGCTGGATGTTGTTACTATAGGAATTTGTGGTAAATATAATACTGTACAAGATGCTTATAAGAGTATTGTTGAAGCTTTTATACATGCAGGAGCTCACAACGGGGTTAAAGTACGGCTTAAGTGGATAGATTCTGAACAGATAGAAAAATACCCAAAAAGCATCAAAGAAATTTTCCGTGATGTAAAGGGATTATTAGTTTGCCCTGGTTTTGGAGAACGAGGAATTGAAGGTAAAGTAATGGCAATTAATTATGCCCGTTTAAATAAAATCCCCTTTTTTGGTATTTGTTTGGGTTTACAATGTGCAGTAATAGAATTTGCAAGAAATGTTTGTGGGTTAAAAGGAGCAAATTCAACTGAGTTTAAAAAGACAAAACATAATGTAATCGACATAATGGAATATCAAAAGACAGTACAAGTAAAAGGTGGTTCAATGAGACTGGGATCTTATCCCTGCATAATTGAAAAAAATACTCTTGCTTATAAATGTTACCAAAAGGAATTTGTAATAGAAAGACATCGTCATCGATATGAAGTAAATAATAAGTATAGGGAAATTCTGACAAAAAATGGAATGATTCTATCAGGTTTATCCCCAGATAAATCCCTTGTGGAAATGATTGAATTACCTCAAAAGATACATCCATTTTTTATTGCAACACAGTTTCACCCTGAATTCAAGTCGAGACTTATTAATCCACAACCAATTTTTCGGGAATTTGTTAAAGCTTGTAAAAACCTTCTATGAATGATATCAGAGGACTGACTAATAACGAAGTAATAGAACGAATCAATTCAGGTTTAACAAACACTGCTATAAAACCAAAGACAAAAACTTATAACGAAATTTTAGTTGAAAATATTTTTTCATTATTTAATTTAATTATTCTAGGGGTAATTGCATTTGTAGTTATATTTTATGTAATTAATAAAGATTTTAAACTAATTCTTGATGCTATTGGAATTGCAACTATTGGTATTGTTAATACTTCAATTGCAATATATCAAGAAGTAAAAGCCAAAAAAGCTCTTGATAATGTTAATCTTTTATTAAAAAAACAGGTTTCAGTCATTAGAGATTCAAAAATACAAGAAATTGAAATTACTGACATAGTAAAAGATGATATTATCCAAATTAACCGTGGTGATCAAGTAATTGTTGACGGTGAAGTTATTTTTTCCAACAAACTTGAAATTGACGAATCACTTCTTACAGGAGAATCCATCCCAATTGAGAAAAAAACTGGAGATGAAATTCTTTCAGGGAGCTTTTGTTCAAGTGGTAATGGTTATTATCGTGCTTTAAGAGTTGGACAGGAATGTTATGCATACAAAATTACAAATCTTGCAAAAAGATTCAAATTTGTATTAACTCCTTTACAGAAAAAAATTAACTTAATTTTAAAAACCTTATTTGTCATTTCTCTTTTTCTTGTTATACTAAAATTATTATATATTAATAATACCAATCTTTTTGGTGAAACTGGTACTAACACTGTAAGAGAAATTGCAACTATACTTATATCTTTAGTTCCACAGGGGCTTGTTTTAATGTCATCTGTAACATTCGCTCTTGGGATTTATCGAATTAGTAAAATCGGAGCAATCGTTCAGAGACTTAATGCAATAGAATCATTTTCAAATGTGCAGGTTGTTTGTATGGATAAAACCGGTACATTAACAGAAAATAGGTTAAGTGTTGTCAAAAAAGTTATATTGAAACCATTAGTTGATAATACTGATGTTATTTCATTACTTGGTTCTTATGCAAAACTTTCTTCTGACAAAAATGCTACAGTACAAGCAATTGAAAAAGATTGTCCTACAAAACTTGAAATAAAAACAATTTCTGAACTTCCATTTAATTCAAATATAAAGTTAAGCATACAGGAGGTTGAGGTTGAAGGCAAAAAAAGTTTTCTAATTCTTGGAGGTTACGATGTTTTAATAGATAGAGTAAGTATAAATAATAGGGAAATAGTTGATAAAGCATTTGAAGAAAATGAACTAAAATATTACAGAACCCTGCTTTTTGGGAAGGTAACAAATATTAGCACAACTGAATTAAGCGAAAAAGAATTATCTGAAATTATAATAGAACCTTTTATAATAATTTCAATAAGTGATACGGTAAGAACAGATGTTATTGAAGCAATAAGATTATTTGAAAGTAATGGAGTTAAAATTAAAATTCTAACAGGAGATTCTGTATATCCAGTCTTATCAATTCTTAACAAAATCAAGTGGGAAATAACTTCTGATCAGTTAATTACAGGAACAGAACTAAATACTCTTTCTGAAAAAGAATTTCAGGAAGCTGTAAGACAGAAAATAATTTTTGCCAGATTGAAACCAGAGCACAAACTTAAAATAATTGATTCCCTAAAAAGAGATAATCTCTATACTGCAATGATTGGAGATGGAGTAAATGATCTACCTGCCATAAAACATGCTGATCTTGGAATTGCAATGGAAGAAGGAAGTCAAATAACAAAAGAAGTTGCAGACATAGTACTACTTAAAAATAAGTTTTCTCTTTTACCCAAAATATTTGATGAAGGGAACAAAATAATTAACTCAGTTAATGCAATATCAAAATTATTTCTTACCAAGAATTTTATTGTAATATATATTTTCTTTATGCAATTTTTTTTAAATCTTCCTTTCCCTTTAACTCCAAGAAGGGTCTCTCTTATAAATATATTTGCTATAGGACTCCCCTCATTAATGCTTGCTCTTAAAAATAAAGAAACCAAAAAAATAAGAAAATTTGCTATTGATGTTTTTTCCTATGTGTTAATAGCTGCAACAGTAATAATACTTTTTGGATACTTAAGTTACTTTATTGCAAAAGCATTATCCTCAGCCGATGCTGTTCAACTTGATATGGTAATTGTTACTACAATTATAGTTATTGCAATCTCAAATTTTATAATTATTGCTGTACAGATGAATGAGTTTAAGAGCGGGTATGCCATTTATGGAGGTTTACTTGTGATTGTATATGTTCTACTTGCTACTATTAGTCCAAAAATCACCTTTTTGAATTATGTAAAAATCTTTTATGAAATTGAATATATATCCCTCAAGCTCTGGTGGATAGTATCATTAGTAAGTATAGTTGGAATAGTATCCTTAGTTTTTGCTCAAATAATAAGGGTTAGGATACTAAAGTTCCATGAAGATTCTGTTGTAAAGTAATTCAAAAGAATTTTTATAATGAAAATTTGTTTTAATAGAAAAAAACAATATGAAAACTATAATTATTTCTTTATTTGTACCATTTCTCTATAATATGTTAGTCTTTAGTCAGACTACAGAACCAATAAATATTCATTCTATTTCTGTTAAAACAGCCGATGGAAACGAACGTTTTCTTTCTTATTACAAAGGAAAGGTTTTGTTAATTGTAAATGTTGCCTCATATTGTGGATATACTCCACAATATTCAGAACTTCAAAAGATTTATGAAATTTATAAGTCACGTGGTTTTGAGATACTTGCTTTTCCTTGCAATGATTTTGGTAATCAGGAACCCGGGACACTTGAAGAAATTAGGACATTTTGTCAAAACAAATATAATGTAACTTTTGAAATATTTGATAAAGTAACAATTATAGGACAGAACAAATCAGAACTTTATACAAAATTAATACAATTTCCACCTGAAGGAGATATTAGCTGGAATTTTGAAAAATTTATTATAGATAAGAGTGGAAATGTAACTGCTCGGTTCAAAAGTAAAGTTAAACCAGATTCACCAGAAGTTATCAATGTTATAGAAACTCTTTTAAACAAAGATGAGTAATAAGAAATTAAAATGTATATATGATCCGCTTACTGAACTAATGCAGTATTATTCTTCTTCTGATCAGAAGAAGAAAATTTTAATTTCAGAAAGGGAATTAACTGTTGAGGAAATTCTTAAAAATAGAATCATTGAGGGAGATAAAATTGGACTCGAAAAAGATCTCGAGACTGCCCTAAAAAAATATAGTGCACTTGAAATAATAAATAATATTCTACTCGAAGGGATGAAGGTGGTAGGTGACTTATTTGGATCTGGTCAGATGCAACTACCTTTTGTACTTCAATCGGCTGAATGTATGAAAGCAGCCGTCAAATATCTTGAACCATATATAGAAAAAACAGAGTCAGCAGGTTCAAAGGGAATAATGGTTTTAGCAACAGTTAAAGGTGATGTTCATGATATCGGGAAAAATCTTGTTGATATTATTTTAACAAATAATGGATATAAAGTAATCAATCTTGGTATTAAATGTCCCCTTGAAAAAATGTTAAATGCTTACTTTGAGCACAATGCTGATGCAATTGGAATGAGCGGACTTTTAGTTAAATCAACAGCTATTATGAAAGAGAACCTCGAACAAATTAATGAAAGAGACTTGAAGATACCTGTAATTCTTGGTGGTGCTGCTCTTAATAGACGATTCGTTGAAGAAGATTTAAGATCGTTTTATAAAGGTAGTATTTATTATGCTAATGATGCTTTTGATGGATTAAAGTATATGTCTATGATTATGGAGAACAAGGATAAAGATACTCAGGACAAATCAATTAACAAAACACGGATTTACAGAAGAAAAAAAGATTCGGCACTCAAACAAACTATCATTACAAGATCTAACGTTTCAAGGACTGTCCCAATTCCTATACCACCATTTCTTGGCAGTCGAATTGTAGAAAATATACCCCTTGATTTAATATTCAATTACATTAACGAAATTGCTCTTTTTCGTGGAAGCTGGAATGTATATAAAGATAGAACAAAACCTGATGATGAATACGAAGAATTATTGAAAAAAGAAATATACCCAAAGTTTAATGAACTCAAGCTTTTGGTAAAACGCGAAAAGCTTTTTGTACCAAAAGTTTTATATGGCTACTTTCCATGCCAGTCTGATGGGAATGATTTAATAATATACAAACCAAAAAATATTTCTGAAACAGAACTTTTTGATATCTGGAAAGATTACGAGCTTAAAAAATTAACTTTAAATGACTTAACTGAGTGGGTAAGATTTTCATTTCCAAGACAAAATAAAGGAAAGTTCCTTTGTATTAGTGATTTTTTTAGAGAAAAATCACAAATAGAACTTGATATAGTAGCATTTCAAATTGTTACTATCGGAAGTAAAGCAACTGAGTATTCACAAGCTCTTTATAAATCCGACAGATACCAGGAATACTTGTATTTTCACGGTTTATCAGTAGAAACTGCTGAAGCACTTGCAGAATATTGGCATAAAGTAATCAGGACTGAACTAAATATCCATCATAAAGATTCTCCTGATATTAAAAAGCTCTTTCAACAAGGTTACCAGGGCTCAAGATATTCCTTTGGTTACCCTGCTTGTCCAAATCTTAATGATAATGAAATTTTGTTTAAGATACTGAAACCTGAAAGAATTGGTGTTTCTCTTACAGAAGAATTTCAAATGGTTCCGGAGCAATCAACAAATGCAATTATTGTACACCATCCTGAAGCAAAATACTTTTTCATACGTGAAGAAGAGTAAAAAGAAAATTACTTTTTATACTGGGGACCATAATAAGGTTTTACACCAGTATAAAAATTTAGACCAAAATTTAAAGATAGCATTCCTATTCTCCTCCAGAACTGAGGTCCTGGAGTTCCAGCTCCATCATTTAGACTATTAACACCATTTTGAGTATTCAAAATATTCATTAAGTGGTATTTCAAACCAAGCAATATCCCCACCTGATAGTTTTTATCAATAATAAATTCATAGCCAGTTGAAATCATCGCTCCAATTCTAAATGCATTATCATAAGTCATCATGACACTTTCAGTTGGACTTTTAACGAAAAAGGCTTCACCACTTATTAAATTTGTAGTAACCGCAAATCCGAGATATTGTTTATTTCGACACCTTGCATTAAACGCATATTCATAACCAATAGCACCAGTGAAAATATCAAATTTTGAATAAGGACTTCCTTCTTTTGGTGTAAAAACAAAAAAAGGTAGCTTATTTTCTGTATCATTCACCATATGATTATATGTTGCACTCAAAGTTAACCTATGGTTTTTTCGCAACCCAAAACCTATTTTTGTATACAAAGTTGCCCCTCTACCCCAAACCATACCATAAGTGTTTGGATCAGATACTGAAGAGCCATGAGCATCATTTGTAGCAAAATTACCGTCAAGTGATACTCCTAAAACAAGATTGGGTGGAGTATAACCCTGTGAGTATGCATTTAACTGAGATAAAAAAATTGTTATCAAACAAATAAAAAAGATTTGTTTAGTCATATTCTAAAATTTATTTTTTAAATATATCAAAAAGAAAATTGAAATTCAATTGTTTCATAAAAAAAACAAAAACTGAATATTTAAAAAAAGTGGATCTGTATATTTTATATTTCTATATATAATATTATAAGTTCTATAGTATAAAGTTGATTTAATGAAATACTGTTTTATTGGTTCAAAAGAAGCCTCTAAACATATTTCTGAAAGATTTATTCTGTTCCCCTGAAGAAAAGTGTTTTTCTGTGTATAATAATCCCCATCTCCTCTATTAATATCACCTCCATAATTAACAATAAGTTTTCCGGTGCTATCAAGCACTATACCACCACCATGACGAACAAAACTATATACTAAATTGAAAAAAACTCTGGAGGAAAGAGAGTAACTTATTTTTACTGCCCATTCATCTGAATTGGGAGGGATGTGATGACCTAAAGGCATTCGGTAATGAGAATAAGAATTACTAATTTTTCTGTGTGAATAAACAAAAGGATCCAATCGAGTATATTCTACAGCAAATAATAAATTATTAATCTTAAATGCATCTGCCCATATTAACCCACTCTGAAAACCAAATTTATTATCATTTGAAGTATAGTCATCATTAAACAATGTTGAGAAGTTAATATCATCTATCAGAAAACTTCCTTGAATTGCTATATTTTTTAAAAATTGGCACTCCAAATCAATCCCCAAAATTGAATTATTCTTTGTAGTTTCTTTTCCACCTGTGTTTAGATCAGCACTTGTCAAAAAAGCTAAAGGATTGAAAAACACAAAACTGAATGGATTATTGCTTATTATAATACTCTCATAGAAGCCAACTTTAAAGTTTTTTGAAAAATTTATATCCAAGCGGTGAGCAGAAATATTTTTACTGTTTGTAGAAACTCCTAATGAATCTCCTCTAAGAGAACCATAAAAAAAAGAATATAAAACCTTTTTATACTTTAAATCGATTTTTAGTAAATCAAATGGGACAGAATTATTAGATAAATAAAGTTTATCAATATAACCACGACCTATTGAATTTGGGAATCTCCCGGCTTCTAAAGCAAATATCTTATTATGGTTTTCATATCTTAAGTAGCCTGTGTAAGACTGGTAATTTGTACCATCATTAAGAAATGTTGTATTACCTTTAAAAGCTGGCACAAAATTCAAAAGCATATCTGAGCTGTTCTGGGTTCCAAAAAACTTTCTCCCAAAGTTAAAATCAAAATAGTATCCAACAGAATTATAAAGTGAACCCCTAATAGTTAATCCTGCATAACTTAATCCAATGTTATTCTTGCCTATGGAATCGCCTTTTGTAATAAAAGACTGTGCAGCAAAATTCAGATCTAAAAAAAAAGTTGCATTTTTATCATTGTAAATGTAAAAATGTTTTGATTTTAAATTATCAAATAAATAGCGGAAATTCCCATTGTGTATAAAAGATATTGTATGAAAAAATTCACCTGTATCAGATAATTCTTTTTCGTAATCAATCATTAATTTTTTCATTATATTTTGTTCAGTATCAGTCAATTTTTCTTTATTTAAATTTATCTCTTTTAAATAAGTAGCAACTTCATTCCTTGAAATTGGTAAATTAGTTTGATTGAAATCTGGAATAATCTGTTTTAGTTGTAATCGATGTAAATATTGATAAACGTAATCATCGTCAGATACAAGTTCAACCTGTGCATATAATTTCTGTAATGATAATATTACAATAAGAAAAAATATTAGTAAATATTTGTTATTGCTGGACATCGATTTTTCTAATAACTCTTGCTGGAACGCCAGCAACAATTGTATTTGGAGGAACATCTTTCGTTACAACGGAACCAGCTCCAATAATAGAATTTTCTCCAATAGTAATTCCACAAAGAATTGTTACCGATGAACCTATTGACGCTCCTTGCTTTACATAAGTAGGAATAACTTTCCAATCTTTTTCATCTTGCATAGAACCCTCGGAATTCACCGCTTTTGGGTACTTATCATTAATAAAGGTAACATTGTGTCCAACAAAGACATTATCTTCTATATGCACTCCTTCACAAATAAAAGTATGTGAAGAAATTTTACAATTTGAACCTATAACAGCATTTTTTTGGATTTCAACAAAAGTACCAATTTTTGTATTATCCCCTATTTTGCAGCCATACAAATTTACAAAATCGTATATTTTAACATTTTTACCTAACTCAACATTAATGATATTTCGCTTATCCATTGCTATCCAGATAGATTATTTTACCTTGATGTTTTAAAGAATAATCAGAGAGTTCTAACAATCTTACAATTTCTAAGCCATCATAACCACTTGTTAAAGGTGTGCGATTTTCCTCAACGGCAGAAATAAATTCCTCTATTGCGAGTGTTAATGCTTCTGTTTGGTCTATTCGGGGTGAGTACATATCACCCATACGATATTGTACAAGTGCTTCATATATATTTTCTTTTGAAGTAAGAATAATAGAACTATCAAAAATTCTAATTTTCTCAACATTTTCCATATCATCATAAAGCAACATTTTTTTTGAGCCCCCAATTAACATTCTTCTAATTTTAACTGGGGATGTCCAATTTACATGGATATGAGCAAAACAATTTCTATCAAAATAAATTGATATATGAGCAATGTTTTCATTTGCAACATAATGAGCAATCCCGTGTGCAGAAAGTGCTTTAATATCAAAACTAATTAAATGTTTTAAAATAGAAAAATCATGTGTTGCAAGATCCCATATAACGTTTACGTCTGACTGAAAAATTCCGAGATTAATTCTGACAGAATCAAAATACAATAAGTTACCTAATAAATCAGAAGTTACTATCTCTTTCATTTTTCTTACAGCACCAGTATAAATAAATGTGTGATCTACAAATATTTTCAAACTTTTTTTCTCTGATGTGTTTATAAGTTCTTCAGCTTGTTTAACATTTAAGGTAAATGGCTTTTCCACCCATATGTGTTTATTAGCTTCTAATGATTTAATAGCAAGATTATAGTGAGTGTTAACGGGTGTTGCAATAAAAACAAGCTCAATTTGGTCATTACTTAAAATTTTATTAAACGAATCTACTGTATATATACCAGGAAATTTTTTCTTAACCAATTTTAATCTGTCTGAATCAATGTCAAAGACAAATACTTGTTCTATTTTTTCATTGCTCCACAGGTTTCTTACAAGATTTGGCCCCCAATAACCAACTCCTATTACCGCTGCTTTCATTCCATTTACACTCCTTTCGCAAATAACATCACTGGAATTGTTTTTAATACTATTTGAAAATCTAACCAAGGTGACATATTATTCACATAAAAAATATCAAGAATAACCGAATCTCTAAAATTTACTTTCCCTCTTCCATATACTTGCCAGATACCAGTACATCCGGGTAATACCTTATGCCTTCTTTTCTGCCATTCAGTATAGTTTTCATATTCATAAGGTAAACAGGGACGTGGTCCAACAAGACTCATTTCTCTTTTCAGTACATTTACTAATTGTGGAAGTTCATCAAGAGAGGTCTTTCGTAAAAATTTGCCAACTCTTGTTACTCTTGATTCATCTATAATTTTCACAATATTTGAAGAATCTGACTTAACTTCACCTTTTATAAAATTAATCATCATTTGTTTTCGCTTTTCGTCATCAGTTAATACATTCATCGTTCTGAATTTGTAAAAATTAAAAAGTTTTCCGTTCTTTCCAACACGCACTTGTCTTAAAATAATAGGTCCGGGAGAATCTAATTTGATAATTACCGCAATGATTAAAAATAATGGAGAAAGTAATATAAGAAATAATATAGCTAATAAAAAATCTACAATATCTTTAAAAAAGGACATAAATAATGGATTCACTTTGGTGGTCAAATCTATAACAGGTATAGTTTGATATTTCTCAACTGATAGTAAATTATTAAGGACACTTAAAGTTTCAGAAGAAACTTTAATTATAACTTCAAAATTGTTGAGGTTTTCAATTAGTTCAATTATTTTTTCTTCATTAGCATTATCTATTGCAATAATAACTTCGTTAATTTTATAGTCTGAGATAATTTTATGTATATCATCTAAAGTTCCTAAAAGTTTAAAGTCTCTAAAGATTTTCTCACCAATTGGTTCTTTATCCCCAACAAATCCAATAATCTGGATTCCAATTGTTTCATCAAGAGTTAGCTTTTCAACAACTAACTTTGCTGATGGTCCACAGCCTATAATAAGGGTTCTTCTTAACAATAAGTTTTTACTTAAGTAACTTTTAAATAAAAAAGGTAATATATATATCCTAAATAAAACAAATAGCAAAATAGCAATTGTCAAAAAAAACAGAACAAAAGAACGTCTATAATCAGGAACAAAAGGGAGTTTGGTTATAAAAATTAAAATAAGTATGCTTAATTGACCCACTGCTAAGCTCTTCAGTAAGAAATGCAATTGTTTAAGTTTAGTAAGAAAATAATTTAACTTATATAAGTTATAATGCCAAAAAATAAAAATAAAAATTAATGAAGAAATAGAATAATAAATTAAACTAACAGGATTCTTATATGTAAAAGCACCGTTAAGATAGTAATTTGAAGTTGCTTCAGCAAATATAAAAGACACTAAAAGAACAATTAAATCAATAAATAAATAAAAATATTTATAAGCAGGATATTTCATCTTTCAAAAAACTTCTTAATAGTAGTTGCAACATATTCAATCTGAGCATTGGTAAGTTCAGGAAACATAGGAAGTGACAAGCCTTTTTGTGCAAGCCCTTCCGTCACAGGAAAATCCCCTCTTTTATGTCCAAGATATTTAAAACAGGGCTGAAGATGAAGTGGTATGGGATAATGAAGTCCAGTTCCTATATGCATTGTTGACATAAATTTTCTTAATTCATCACGTTTATCATTTACTTGTATAACAAAAAGGTGGTAAACATGTTTAGCATAAGACATTTCCTTGGGTAACATTATAAAATCAAATTTACCTAATTGTCTATAATATTTTTCTGCAATTGCTCTACGTAACTCTGTCCATTTTTTAAGATAACGAATTTTAACAGATAAAACAGCACCTTGAAATTCCTCCATTCTATAATTGTGTCCAAAAATTTTGTGTATATATTTCTCTTCACTTCCATGATCCCGTATCATTTTTAGTTTTTTCGCAAGCTCTTCATTATTGGTCATTACAGCTCCTGCTTCTCCATAAGCGCCTAAATTTTTCCCGGGATAAAAGCTCCACGAAGAAGCAACCCCCAGCGTTCCAACTTTATTACCTTTATATTCACTCAAATGAGCCTGAGCACAGTCTTCAACCAAATAAATTACCTGTCCTGTTTTCGAATTTATAAAAACCCCTTTTTCTTTTTCAATAAAATTAATTGTTTCTAAAGCTTCTTTTATACCATCAATATCTGCAGGTTGACCATACAGATGAACTGCAACAATTGCTCTGGTTTTGTTTGTAATAGCACTTTCAATTTTTGCCGGGTCAATATTATAACTTTCAGGATGGCAGTCTACAAAAACTGGTTTAGCTCTACATAGAGTTGCTCCCCAAGCAGTTGCAATAAAAGTATTTGCAGGTATGATAACCTCATCACCAGGTCCAATTCCCAATGCCCATAAAACCATATGATTACCATCTGTTCCCGAACTAACACCATAACAATATTCTGCATTGTGGGCTTTAGCAAATGCTTTTTCAAAAGCTTCAACTTTTTTACCTAAAATAAATGAAGTATTTTCAAATATTTCAGAGAGTTCTTTCCAAAGTTCATCTTTAATTTGTTGATATTGTATTTTGAGATCAAGAAACGGAACTTGCATTTTCTAAACTTATTTTAGATGTTGTTTAATTATATTAATAAAGAAGTTCTTAACTTCTGGACTTATATTGCTTAGCCCGTTCCTGTTTTTTTTTGATAAATCAATTTTTTTTATATCAACTTCACTTCTTATGAATAATAGTTTTCCTTGATTAACTAAATCAATATCCACCTGAGCTGGTTTCCCTGTAAAGATACTATAACTTTTTGTTCCAAGAAAAGCTGCTTCCCTCAACATTGTTCCCCCTCCTGAAATTACAACATCTGCGTAATATATTAAGTTAGGACCATCTAATGGGCTTTGAGGAATAAAAAGTTTATTTCCAAAATCTTTAACAAAATCTTTATCTGCTTTAATTCTTGGTAAATAAACAATATTACAGTCAGAATTTTTTAAAAGCTCTAAAACCTTTGTAAACAAGTTTAATGAATTTGAGTTGTAATAATTTGCTGTAAAGGCTGGTGGTCTTAAAACAACCAAAGGTTTATTTTCAATATTTCCAAAAGGTAAGTTTTTTAAGAAATCTGAATCTGGAATAAAATCACATAAGTATACATATTCTTTGAAACCGTTATAGAAAAGATATTTATTTGAATTATATTTTTGATGTAAAGATAAAGGGACAAGGATAATATCACTAAAAGTTTTCAATATGAATAATTCTGTATACTCGTAATCAAATCCTGATATAATTTTTTTATTAAGTATTTTGGCAGTTATTATCCCAGAACGGGCACCATGATTAACTAATAACTTAACATTATATTTTTTTACAACTTTTGCTAATTTAATTGATCTGATTAAAGTTTGATATAATTTTGTAAATTTATTTTTAGCGGAATAACCATCGATTCTAATATATTCAATATTGTTTTTCTCAAGTAAAGGCAAAGTCTGAGCAAAGTTTCTTGCAGTAACTAATACTTTAAAACCCTCTTCCTTTAATGCTTTAATTATCGGTGCAAACAAAAGAACATGAGGAGAATTGTCAATATCAAACCATATTGTCATATTTTTTTAGCATATATTTTATTTAAATAATAACTCAAGGAACAAAACCAATATGCTGTAGACCATCTCATAAATGGAATATTAATTGAATAATACTTTCTTATTTGATATTTAAAGTTTTGATTGTGAAATAATTTTTTTATCCCAAATTCTAATACAAGTTTTGCTTCCTTTAGCAGATTAAAGTTAGTCAATGTAATTACTGATTGTGCAACTTCAGTAGAATCAATTGGGAATAATGAGACATTATAATACTTTGGGTTAAATTCCTCAGTAAACAAGTTTTTTAAATAATAATTTAGACCACTTAATAAGTAATTATTATAAGAATCTTTTTTAGAATAAAAAATAAACGATTTCAAGCAGTCTAATATATAAGCAGTATGAAAATTATCTACCCAAGTTCTGGCATCTCCAGCCGAATAATACCATGAACCATCAGGGTTTTGATTTTTAATAACAAATTTCACAGTTTTTTCGGCTTCATTTAGATACTCTTTATTTTTAGTTAATTCATAAGCTTGAGCAAGTAATCTTGCTCCTTTCATAGTTGCATTAAAAACAATTTGCTTATCATTTGGTGAATATGAAAAACAAAAATCACCATCTTTATCATAAGTTCTATTTAAGTCGTTCAAAACAAATTTAGTACTTGATAAAATAAGTTCCTTAACTTTATCATCTTCAAAATATTTATAGTATTCAAATAATCCATTTGTAATAATTCCAGTCGCTACAATTGTTGGTATGTATGCGTTAATTCTTGTATATCTTGCTTCCCAATCAAAATTATATCCCCAACAACTTCCACTATAACCTTTAGATTGAAGACTTATTAGTTTTTCAAAACATTTATCAATGTTTTCTAAATAAAATTTCTTTTTTTTCTTGAAGATTTCCGCTAAATATGTAAATGCCTGTATGCAAAGACCCAATGTAACTGGATTTAAACCTTTTTTAATTCCTATTAATGGCCTAATATTAAATGGTATTCTTCTAAATATCTGTTGGAAACCGAATCTAATTATTTTATTACTTCTTAAAATCGGTAGTTTAAAAATAGGTGACATTAACCCATCATAAGGATCATAACCCGTATAATTTTTAGAAATTATATAACTTTCTAATTGGCAAACTATATCCTTGATAGAATCAAAGTCATTCATCAAGCCACCTTATAACTGAATTACCTAATATTGATTGATTACTCTTAATTGTTATTAATGTAGTATTATAAATACTTTCAAAACTTATTTTTTCATCGATATTGTTTTGAAGTAAATTAATAAAATATTCTATCTCTTCTTTATGGCCTTTTTTCTTTTTGAAATTATATTTTTTTATCCTATTACTTGAATGCAGGAGAACTTTTTTAAAATCAATTAATCTTGCTGTTTTGCCATTACAAAAAATTTCACAGTATTCTTTTTCTACTGATTTATCTCCATTAGCTAAATATAACAAATTAGCTAAGGAACCATTTTCATATTTTATTGTAAGTACAACATTGTCATTATTATAAATAATGTTACGTGTATCTATTCCAGCCATATATATAGAAATAGGTTTAGAATCAATAATATAATCAAAAACATCTACAAAATGACATCCCTCCCCAATAATTCTACCACCTTCATCTGAACGCTGTATCCAATGATCTGGGGGTATATAACCAGCATTTACTCTATAATTTACAACAAATGGTTCTTTATTATCAGAAAAGAATTCTTTAATAACATTAAATTGTTTCGAAAACCTTCTATTAAAACCAACCAGTAGTTTAATATCCTTAATTTGCTTTTGTTTATTATACTCATCTCTAATATCATTTAACTCTTTTTCAGAAACACATAAAGGCTTTTCAACAAAAATATTTTTACCTCTTTTTATTGCTTCTAATACATATTTACCATGAGAAGAATGATGTGTAACTATAAATACTGTATTAATATTTTCATCATCTAAAATTTCAGTAGCGTTACTGGAATATTTCTGAAAGCCAAATTTATTAGCTACTGATTTAGCATTTATCGGACTATTTGTAGCAACATTCACAAGCTCAACTTTTAATCCCTTCAAGTATGGTAATAAATATGATTGAGCAAAATTTCCAGCTCCAATAAAACCTATTTTTATTTTTGATTTATTCTTTACCTTATTTTCTGAAGTTTTTACATAGTTGAATTCTCGTTTTATTTCTTTTTTATATTCTATTAATATACCAACATAAGGTTCTTTAATCTTTTCTGTAATTAAATCATAGGCTTTAAGACCATCTTCAATTGGTATTATATGAGTTATCAATTTCTGGAAGTTAATTTTCTTATCAGATAGTAAATCAATTATTGCTTTCATGTTTCGATTTTGAGTCCATCTAACATATCCAAATGGATAATCAATTCCTTTAATTTCATAATCATAATCATATCTTCCAGGGCCATAGGAACAAGAAATAGTAAATTCTAATTCTTTTTCGTAGAAGCTTTTTCTCGGAATTTCAATTTTGGTAGTTCCAATAAGGACTATTCGACCTTTTTTCCTTGAAAACTCAATTGCCCTTTCAACAGGTTCGACTGAATTTGATGATGTAGTCAAAAGGATAACATCAGCTCCATAACCATCGGTAAAACTTTCTACTGCTTTTATTGAATCTTCATTGAAAAGATAACATTCGTCACATCCAAAATCTTTTGCTAACATAAAGTTCTTGTCTGATATATCAAATCCAATCACTTTACATCCATTAGCTTTTACTAATTGAATAGTAATTAAACCAATTAATCCCAAGCCTATCACAACAATTTTCTCACCTAAATTTAGTTTTGCCTGTCTTATACCCTGTAGTGCAACAGCACCTAAAGTTGTAAATGCCGCTGACTGGAGATCAACATTAGGGAGTATTTTAACTGCGAGGTTTTTAGGAATAGTTACAAGTTCAGAATGATATGCAAATCCAGCACAGGCAACTCTATCACCTTTTACAAATCCATCACACTGACTTTTAAGTACAATTCCAGAAGAACTATAGCCTAACTGTTTATAATTATCAAGTCTACTCATAACTTTTTCATAAGTGGCAATTAGCCCTTCGCTTTTGAGACTTTCTATAACCTGTTTTACTAAATCAGGTCTAAAAACTGCCTTTTTAAAAAGAGAGGCCTTTGCTGTTTCAATGGAAATTCTTTCTGTTCCTGGGGATATGACCGAATAATAATTTTGAACAAGAATTTCTCCATCTCCACATTTTTTATCAGGTAAATCCTCAATTGTTATTTCTCCAGTTTTTTGATATTGTATTATTTGTAACATACTTGTTTACAGTTTTTTTAATCTTTAATTAAAAAATGTTCTGAACCACATTTCTACAGTTAAAAGTTGCCAAATAATGAGAGAGTTATCTGACTTTCCAGTATTATTATCCTCAATAATTCGGTTGACAGCATCAATATTATATAATCCCCTTTCTTTAGTTTCCTTACCCAACAATATATCTTTTATAAATTCCTGTAAGTCATCTTTAATCCAGGATCTCAAAGGTACAGCGAAAGGTGCTTTAGGTCGATATACAACCTCCTTAGGTAAATATTTTTCAGCAACTTTTTTAAGAAGATATTTTTGAGTAAGAAATTTTATTCTGAAATTAGGCTCCAAAGAAAACATAAATTCTACAATTCTGTGATCTGTCAAAGGAGGTCTCCCTTCTACACTTGCCATCATCGTTGCTTTATCTAAATAAGTTAAGTTGTGTTCGGGAAGGAATATGTTTGTATCAACCAAACACATTTTGGTTAAATAATTTACATCAACATCAAATATTTTTTGAAGGTATGTGTAATAATATGTATTGTGATAATCTCGTGTATAAATTTCAGAAAAAATTTCTTTAGATAAAGAAAGATCCCCAATAAGTATTCTTTCAAATTGGTTATATAGAGATAAATTAAGGAACCGTTTTAACCATCTTACCTTTTTATAACCAGAAGGACCAGAATGTTCCGGTAATTTTTGAACAAATTGGAATATTATTTTACGTACAATTTTAGGACTATATTTGATATAAATATCAGCCAATAAGGAAGCAAGATGTTTTCTGTATCCCCCAAATATTTCATCACCACCCATACCATTCAATAAAACTTTAATTCCTTTTTCTTGTGCAATTTTCGAGATCAGAAATGTATTAATTGCAGCAGGATCAGTCAAAGGCTCATCAAGGTGATATATTACTTTTGGGAACAATTCAATTATCTTAGTATTAAGCTCAATTTCAGTATGAGAAAAATCTAAACCATCTGCAATAAGTTTACTATAGTAATCATCCCTTGATAATTTTTCTATTTTCTGATCTTTCTCATTATATTTTATTGTAAATGAATGAAGTTTTTTTGTAGTATTTCTTGATGCCAAAACAGAAATTAATGATGAATCTACACCACCACTTAATAAAATTCCTATAGGTACATCTGCAATCATTTGCTTTTTTACTGCATCGGTTAAAAGTAAATCAAGAGTTAGAATAGCATCGTTAAGATTAATATTTTTCTCGTTCAGTTTAATATCCCAATATTTTTTCTTTGTGAAACCAAAATTTTTGAATAAAATATATGTACCCGGCTCAAGCTTATAGATATCTTTAAAACCTGTATAAGGACTAATTAAATAGCGTGTTGGGTTATATAAAGCTTCATAATCTGGTTCAACTTTAATTAGTTTTGTCGCTAATATTGCTTTAATCTCAGAAGCAAAAATCAATTTGTTATTTTCATACCAGTAATATAAGGGCTTGATACCTATTCGATCTCTTGCAAGAAAAAGTTCTCTTTTTGTATTATTCCAGATAGCAAAAGCAAACATCCCATTAAATTTATCAAGACATTTTATTCCCCATTTTTCAAAAGCATAAAGAACGACTTCAGTATCTGTTTTAGAATGGAATGAGAAACCTTCTTTTTCTAAGTGATTTCGCAGTTCATTATAATTATATATTTCTCCATTAAAAGTAATACTTAAATTCCCATTAAAATTAACCATAGGCTGATGTCCTTCAGAAGTAATATCAAGAATTGCAAGTCTTCTATTACCGATACCAGAATTTGAATCCTCGAACCATAATATCCCTTCATCGTCTGGTCCACGATGTTCCATAACAGACAAACCTTTACAAAGGGATTCCTTTGAACCTATATTAATTAGCCCTAAAATTCCACACATATCATTTCACATTTAATTTTTCATCAAGTATGATATTAGATTTATTTGCAACTGTCCAGAAAAGTAACCATACTGGTAAGGTAACCCTTGCCATTTCCCAATAATTATCAAGAAAAGCAAGACCAAGTAAATATACAATGCTCCCAACAAGTGCAATACTTATAGGTATGTATTCAGTTGAATGTTCTTTAATTATCCTGAAGTATTCAATTGATTTCTTTAACAAATAGAAATATAATGAAATAAAAAATACTCCCCCAATTAATCCTATTTCAGTTATAAGAGAAAGGTAACTTGATTGAGGATTCGACAACTGATAAGAACCGTAGAACATTTCATTGCTTATCCTTCCCCGATAACGACGGATAAAATCATTAGTATATGGTTCAGATATTCCAAAAGTATTCCTAATGATATTAGCAACCCCTTTTTGACGGTAAATTGCTGTTGCAATTTCCGTAGAAAATGTATAGTTAGCTCTGCTTAAATATCCACCAGGTCCTACTCCAAACAAGAACAAATGTGGATTATCTTTAAACATTTCAGCAGAGAAAAAATAAGCTTGAATCTTTCCAAACTCTGTGGCTTCTTCTGGATGAGATAAAAGAACTATCAGATCATCATACTTAAGATTTCCAAATACATAATCTCTTTTGATTAAAAAGCTAAGTAAAAACACAAAAACAATCATAATCAGACTATATAAAAGAACTGCACGAACAATTCTTTTTCCATACAAGAGAGAAATCATTACAACATAAGCCAATAAAAAAAAGGGGAGACCTGATCTAAACTGAGAAAGATAAAATATAAACAAAATCAGTAGCTGAGTAAAGAAAACTATAACAAATTTTCTTCTTGTTAAATAGTTTTCCCCAAATAGTAATCCACCCATAATTAGAAGTAACATAGAAAACTGGTAAGTATTATTACCATAGGAACCAGAAATCAAATCAGGATTACCTGTAATAATAAACATTGGAAGATCTATAAATAATACTATAAATACATTTAACCAAAAAAGGAAAATAAAAAGCTTTTTTACCTGCAATATAAACTTATCCCTTCTGGAAACAAGATGAGATAAAGCAATAAACAGAATTGGTCCTTCAAGAAAACCAAGGAAAAAAAGAATAGAAGCTGGTAAAAATATTATATCATAATTTACAATCATTGATAATATTGCAAACAAAACAAAAATAAAAAGTACTTTATAAATTTTCTTTTCTTCAATGGTGAATTTTTTATGTCTGGTTTTAACACCTATTCTAATTATTAAAAAGAAGATAAGCAAAGTAGCAAATGGGAAATTTATTAAATCAACTTCTTTAGGGAGAAATCCTATTTTCTCAGATAAAAATCTTGAAACCAAGAAAAAGTAGAAAAATATTAAAACAAATTTATCAAACATTTTGCATCGCTTTTATTATTATCTCCTCAAATTGCCTTACAATCTTAGTAATATTAAATTCTTTGCGGACATAATTCATATTATTAAGAGAAATTGTTTGTAATATATCTTTATGGTTTATTACATATTCCATTTTATCAACAATGGACTCTACATTTCCTGCTTCTACAAAAAAGCCATTTTCTCCTTCCTTAATAATATCAATTAAGGCACCTATTCTCGAAACAATTACAGGTAAACCAAAAGCCATTGCTTCGAGGACCACCATAGGAAAACCCTCTGAATAAGATGGAAGTATAAGAACATCACTATGTAAAAAAGTATTTAGTTTTTCTTCACCGGATACAACACCAAGATACTCAGCATTGTATTTATATGAATCTCTAACAAAATCTTCAATTGTGTTATGAATTTCTTTTTTATGTAACTCATAAAATTTTAATATCTCCCCATTTAAAAAAATTTTTTCTGAATTGTAAAAATTCTTCCCAAACTTTTTTGTGCCTCCGTATTTTAATTTAATATTATACCTGGGCGTAAGCATTTTATATGCTTCAATCAGATCATAAAAGCCTTTAGGAAAACTTATATGTCCTAAGAATAAAAAAGTAAATTCAGTTCCAGCTTTATTGTTTATACTTTTCATCTTTAAAAAATCTGATGAATTCAATCCATTTGGCAATACTTCTAATTTGTTATTTTCTACACATATCGAAGTAAATATTGAAATTAGTGATTTAGATTGAACAATAATTTTATTTGTAAAAATAAGTAGTAATTTTAAATAAAACCTATGAAACTTTGGTTGATTTAGATAAAAATTATGAAAATTTCCTCCTCTATAATGTGCAATAACCTTTTTTCTAAATAATTTAGCTGTTAGTACTACTACAAAATCTCTAAGACACCCAACTCTATTAGCTGACAACAAATAATATACAACATCTATTTTTTGTTTTACTAAGGCATTTAAGATATTTGTAAAATTTTTAAAAAAAACAGCAATTCCAGCCAAATCAAATCGACCTTTTTGCCAGTTTTCTGTTCTAATATTGCTTTTGATATGAACAAGTTGTATTTTTTGTGATTGAAAATTTTCAAGTATAATTTGAGTTGAAACTTCAGGTCCAGCATAAGGTGGAGGTAAAGGAGCATAAAATAATACTTTTATCATCACAATAAATTTAATTTAATTGCATTAGCAAATTGTATAGATGCTAAATTTATATTGACTTTGTTTTGAACAATTTTTTTTGAGTACTCCCCCATTTGTTTACGCAATTCTCTGTTTTTCATTAAAGTAACAATAAATTCTGCTACTTCTCCAAATTTATGAGGATCAATAATAAAACCATTCTTACCAGGTTCTATTAATTCGTATGATCCACCAGCATATTTTGACCCTAAAATTGGCAAACCGGCGACTGCTGCTTCTAACATTACCAACCCAAATGGCTCACTTAATGAATTTAAAATAAAAAGGTCGGAATTTACATAAAATTTAGGAATATTATTATACTGAACTTTTCCTATAAAAGAGATTTCCCTGAGAGATAATTGATCACTGAGGTCAAGAAGTTTTCTCATATAATTACCAGAATTACCAACAATTTGCACGCAAAAGTTTATATTACAATTCTTTTTTACTAATGCCAATGCTTGAAATAGCAAATGATATCCCTTCCTAAAATCCAGATCTCCAACCGAAAGAATTCTGAAAATTTCAGATTCTTGTTTGGGAAGATAATTCGACAACTTACTTGCAAATTCATCCGTGTCTAATGTATTTATTACAATATGAATATTATCTTTTCTTCCAAAACTTTCAATGTATTCTTTTGCTTTACCACAATAGACAATAAATCCAGTTGCACGTTTAATTAGATATTTACGTAAGTTATTACGTAATAAATCAACCGATAAAGGTGCAGAATATTTGGTTTCACCAGAATAAAGCAAAAAAGGAATTGACTTTTCTTTTGAGTAAAGATATGCCTTAAACGATTGTAATGAAAAACCAGCCGAAATTATTAAATCTGGATTAATTTTATCTAAAAGAAATTTTAGACCAAAACCAAATTCATAGATTTTACGAGTGGTTGAATAGCCAGAAAGTTTATTTAAAACATAATATGGAAATTCAAAATTAGAAATTGAAGTATCCCAATATTCTCTTCTTTGATAACTTAACCTGTTAAAAATAACACCAAGTTCAATTTTATCTTTAATAAGTAATCTATATGTACGGTTAAGAAGAGCAACACGATAATGGGCAGGTATATTTGTAATGAAGATTACTTTCTTCAATGTTCAAAAGTTTAGAAATTAAACCATGTTTTATACCAATGTGATAAAATATATAGATTCAAAATAATATTTGAATTTGTATGAAATTTACCACTCTTTAAACTACTAATAAAACCACTGAATTTAGACTTATCAAATATTTCAAAATCTTGATTTATTTTAAGCAAAACCATTTCAATCTCCAGTAGTTGGCTTTTATCCACCCAACCTTTAACAGGGACACAAAAACCTTGTTTTTGAGCATACAATAGTTCTCGGGGAAGTATCCTTTCAAAAGATTTTTTCAATATATATTTACCTATTCCCTGTTTAATCTTCAACTTTTGTGGGATCTGCATAGCAATTTCAACAAGATTATAATCAAGATAAGGATTTCTTATTTCAACAGAATTTGCCATTCCCATTCTATCTGCACGGTGTAAAAATAAATGTTCACAAGCAGATTTCAAACCCCAATAACTCAACCATTCTATATAATTATTATTCTTTTGTTCCTTTTTAAATTCTTCGAATTCATCATTAATTTTTTTATAGATGTTACCGCTGATATTTTCGTCAAAAAAATCAGTCCCTTTCAATGCTCCTGTATCTCCGATAAAGTACTGAGTACCAATAATTGCTCTATTAAGAATATCTCTCTGTACCTGACTAAGGAAATGACGAAAGAATTTATATACTATATTCAAAATTGGTTTTGGAAGAAGGATAATTGTCTTCCAAACAGGTAAAAATTTGATGTATTGAAGCCATTTGTTATATCCTGAAAAAAGTTCGTCAGCTCCATCACCATTTAGTATAACAATAACATTATTTTCTCTTGCCATTTTTGAGAGAAAATAAATTGGAACAATAGTGGCGTCAGCAATTGGATCATCAAGGTATTTTACAAGTTTTGGTAATTCGTTAAGAATATCTTGTCTCGTAAAAAAAAACTCAGAATGTTCAGTAGCTAACAGTGAAGATACTTGTTTTGCTTTTGAAGTTTCATTATATGATTCCTGTCCCTCAAAACCTGCAGTAAAGGTCTTTACTCCGGGACCAATAGCTTTAGAAGCAAGAGCTGTAATACCAGACGAATCTACTCCACCACTTAGAAAAATACCAAGTGGTACATCACTAATTAATCTATTTGTTACAGAACGTTTAACTTCTTCATATATTAACGATTCATAAAATTTTTCATTGTTTTCAGTGAAATAATGTATCCTATTGAATGGAGTCCAATACTTTTTTATTTTAAGATTACCATTAACATCTATTTCACCATAATGTCCTGCTGGCAATTTATAAATATCCTCAAAAAGTGTATCTGGGGCATAAATTTTATTGAATGCTAAATATTCCAGCAGTGAAGAGCGTTTAATTCTTTTAACAAATGTATTGAAAATTATAAATATAGGAGAAATTTCTGAACTAAATACAAACTGGTGATTATAATGGACGTAATAAAATGGTTTTTTACCTAAACGGTCTCTTGCAAAAAATAATATTTTTGTCTTTTCGTCGTAAATTGCAAAAGCAAACATTCCATTTAATTTGTCTATTATTTCAATACCATATTCTTCATAACCGTGAAGAATAACTTCGGTATCAGAATATGATTTAAATTTGTGTCCTTTTTGTAATAATTCTTTTCGTAATAGATCAAAATTATAAATTTCTCCATTGTAAACAATAATAATACTTCCATCCTCATTAATCATAGGTTGATTTGCTGATTCTGAAAGATCAATAATGCTTAGTCTTCTATGTGCAAGTATAACTTTATTATCATTTGCAAACCATATACCTGAAGAATCAGGTCCTCTATGCTTAATAGCTTCAAGCCCTGCAGTAATTGCATTTATATTAATGTAATTCTGTCCACCGTTAAAATTGTAAATTCCTAATATTCCACACATAGATTATTTCTTAGTTCCTCTAATTGCCAAATCCGTTGAGCCAATCCACCAATGAGTTCTTTTCCAGTGCGTTTCCCTAACAACATTTTTGTAACCAGCTTCATAAAACCATTTTTTAACTTCACTTTCCTTGTGTTCGCGTGCATATATTGGTGTGTATTTGTCTCGAATCGAAACACGTAACTGACTTCGTGTTTTATATTGAACTTTCTCTAACCCCAAGCATCTTTTAATGTATCTAACAAATAGATGAACATAAAGCATTACGTCAACCATAAAGTTTTGAGGATAAGTAGGTAGTCTTGAAATTATGAATCTCATAGTTTTTATTAAAACAAATCGTATTCTGTTCCAACCTTTCTTTTTCCCATACAACCAAACATAAAAAAGTCCTCCTGGTTTAGTTAATTTTTCAATAGACATAAATGCTTTTTTTGTATCATAAGTATGATGTAATACACCATGGGAATAAACTAAATCTGCAAGTTGTGGCTTGAATGGGGGATAAAATACAGAAGTTTGAATAAAATGACAAAGGTTTGATTTATTTCTTTCAAAAGCCCTCTCAATGATGTCTGCCATATCAAAAGCAATTACTTCAAGATTGTATCTTGCAGCCAAATTCATTGCAACAATACCAGAACCACACCCACAGTCAATCATAAGTTTCCCTTTTAGCACCTCAGCATCTGTTATTCCAATTTCCTCAAAAAATGTTTCGATTCTTGAGTCTACAGTCCACAACCATATCAGATTGTCATCATAATTTAACTCTTCCCATTCTTTTGAAAATGATTGCTTAACCTTCTCCTGGTTTTTTATCTCAGATAAAGTATTATTTGCAACTTTCAATTCTTCAATATTATAATACTGTTCGACACCTTTATAAATTCTGGGGATACCATTAATTATTGGAAAATAAACATTGCATTTATCACAATAAATTAAGCCATGATCAATTTCAGTTAAATACTCTTCCGTATTTTTTCCACTTGCATTTAATATCAAATGCTCTTCTTTTGTTAGAGTAACATTATGAGAAACAAATACTTTTAATTTAGGTGTATGAGAACAACCATGTAAAAAAAGATAGTTCATTAAAGCTGGTTTCATATTTTATTAAGCGATAGAATTGTATAAGTTATAATAATTTTTTAGCATTCTTGAAATTGTATACTTTTCTCTTACATATTCACGTGCATTTTGTCCCATTATTTTTCCGAGTGAAGGTTCAGAATACAATTGTCTAAGTCTACCTGCCATCTCTTCAACGTTTTGAACAATAAAACCATTTTTTCCATTTATTATATGTTCAATAAGACCTCCACCATCTGACATAACAATTGCAGGGATTCCCATTGCCATTGCTTCAACACAAGCATTCCCAAAAGATTCAAGAGGCAAAGATGGCAAAACAAATACATTTGCAAGCTGAAGGAAATCAGCAATGTTATTTTGTTTCCCAACAAAAATAACATTGTTTATTATTCCAAGTTTAGTTGCAAGATTTTCTAAATTGACTTTTTCAGGACCATCACCAATTATAATTAGGATAAAATCTAAATCTTTAATGAGTAAGCAAGCATTTAGTAACAAGTCAATCCTCTTCCATTTTCTAATTTGAGCAGCAGTAGCAATAATAAATTTAGAGTTCGCAAGACTTAGTTGTGTACGTACTTCTTGTATAGGTTTAGAAGGAATGAATAATTGAAAATCTAATCCATTATATATTATTTCCCACATATTTTCTGGAATTTTAAATAACATAGCAGCAGATTTGCAAGCATGAATTGTATTACCAGATAATTTATCAAAATAATGTTTTAATAATAATCCAAAGAATTTGTATCTAAGTAATTGTTTCAAAGGGTATTCATAAATTCCTCCCCGATGTGAATATACTCTCTTTACATTACAAAATAAGCTTGCAAATCCGAATAGAAGTTCTGCACTATGGAAATGATGAATATCAAATGGCTTCATTAAATTTATCGTTTTTAACAACTTATAAATATTACCTTCTTTCTTAAGATTCGCATCAATCACTTCACATCCTGTCTCTTTAATCTTCTCATAATATAGCCCCTCCGCCTTACCAAAAATAACTGCTGGTTGGATATTCAACTCAGTTGCTCTAATTTGTTCTTTGATTAACTGATAAACAGCTTTTTGGGCTCCACCAATTTCACCACTCCAGAGTATATGAAGTATTTTCATCTAATTTATGTTTTTTCTGCCAATATAAATAAAGTCTGAGAAACAAGATTACTTATAAAATTGGGGACAACAACGTGAATTCTTTCCCTTTTCAGTATACGATTAACAAAAAAATTCAATCCAATTGCTGGAGAATTATTAAGCTCCTTAGTTATCTTAAAACCACAATTTATCAATTTTTCTCTAAGGGACTTACGATTAAAAAAACGGTAATGATATCCTTCATCATAACTAAGTTTTCCCATAAGAATACGCATTCTATTTAAAAAGAAATTAAAATTTGGAGTGCTTATAATTAATTTCCCATTGTCTTTTAAGACACGTGAAATTTCGCTCAATAGATATTCTGCACGAACAATGTGTTCTATAACTTCTAATAATATTACAATATCATATCGAGAACTTTCAATACCGTTACAACCAAAATTTAAATCTATTTTTTTTATCTCAACACCAAGAGACTTTGCAGTTTCAAGGTTAAATTCATTTAAGTCTACAAATGTTATCTTTGCACCTCTTTCTAACAAACTTTTTGTTAGTTCACCCGTTCCACCACCGAGTTCTAATATATTAATTCCTTGCAGATCTGTTGGTAATACATCAAGTGTTAATCTATAACGAAAGAGATTTCCACTAACTTTTCTTTTTTTGTGAACATCTTGTCTTGGATCATCAAGATTTATATAGGGACTATTTATTAGACTTCTTGAATTCATATAATTATCTGTTTTTTATGAAATAGCACCAAAATCTATATTATAGTTTTCTATAAAATTGAATATTACATAAAGTCATTGATTGCCATTGAAAATTGGATAAATAAGCCTTTAAGACGCTTTTATCAAAATTTTCTAACGAACGGTAGGTTGGAAATTTTAAAGAATATAATTCTTCTGTAACAAATATTGAACCGCTTTCAAACATTGTTGTATTAAGAACTGAATCAAGTTTACTTAAAACTCTATTAGTAACAAAATCATTAGAATCACTTTGTCTTATATTATGCAAGCTATATACCTTAGCATTAAGGAAATACTGAAGATAAGAATACTGTTTTCCAAATCCAGAAGTAATTATTAAATCTTTATCATTAGTAATCTCTTTCAATTTTTGCGAAGAACATATATATTCATTCTGCATATTTTTAAGTTCTAACATTACAGGAAAATTCCAAAGTATTAAGAAAACAATAAAGAATATTCCAAGCAAAAAAAATTTACTAACTATTTTATTTTTTACAGAGTTAGAATAAAGCAAAGCAAATAAAATTATTACTGCTGGCAAAACTTGTATCCAAAATTCAAGGTTAGATGGGTACCACCACCAAATAAAAATACTATGAAGGAAGACCCAGATAATCAATATACGTCCAACTAAAATATTTTTAAATAAAGCATTAATATTTCTAAACCGTAATATTACAAGATATAATACTATTGACAAAAAAATTAACAATCCTGCTACGTCGAAAAAAGTGTAGTGTCTTGCCGAAAATCTTTCTAATGACAAAATTGATTGTACAAATCCAAATCCAATTGCTATGAAATTTTTTATTTGAAAAGTACCCCACCAACCAGTTTGAGCATACATAGTTGCAAATCGCCAGATATCAATTATATTACTTGAATTGAACAAAATAACATTAAGAGCAAAATACACAACCCCAACTATAACTAATGGAATGAATCCTATTATAGCAACAAGTTTTATTTTTCCTAATAAAGCCCAAGATCTCCAGGTAAGAACAGCAAGAATTATGGCAAAAATAAAGAAAATATTTAATTGATGTGATAATAATATCAAAATTATTATAACAGTAATAAAAATATATCCCGAGATTTTTAAATCTTCCAATCCTGTTTTAACAACAATTAACAAAAGTATAAGCATTAACAATGTAGATAAACCATATACTTCAATTTGTGAACTGTACCGCCAAGGACCATATGAAAGCCCATAGAACAAAGAACCTAAAATACTTATAATGAAATTATTTTTTAAATTCCAGAGTATTAAATATAATACCTCAACAGAAGAGACAGTAATAATAATATTTAATAGCTGTAAAAAATTTAACGTTTCTATGGAAGACTTCGGCTCAACAAACAAAATTATAAAAAATTTTAATAATGGATTATATAAGAGATGGTGAGGATGAAATAAATCAGACAATTGTCCCTTTGTTATATTTACAGCATAAATCATAGAGTCTTCTGTAAGCAACAAGTTTCTGGTAAATACATAAAGACCAAATAATAACAATAAAAGTCCTGTACTGATAAGAATATTATTTATTCTAATTTTTTTCACATTTTCATTTTTAATTACATTCATATTTCCGAATTAAGATATCACCCAATGTTTATTCCACTTTTAATTCAGCAAGGTAATTTATATTTAAAAAAATTTCATATTTAGGAGAATAATTTTCAATTTTGAACAAACCATTTCGAAAAATTCGGTACAATTTATAATTACCAACCAATAGTTTATAAAAATCATAAAAATATGTTCGAGATGCTATATTGCAGTGTCCAAACTCAAATTGAATAAATTTAATCTTATTATTTTTTAACATTTCTTTAGCTCCTAACAAAATATCCAGTTCATTTCCTTCGGTATCAAGTTTAAGAATATCAATTCTTTCAATGCCATTTGAAACACAAAAGTTATCTAATGTATCAACAATTATATTCTCAGTTTGTATAAATTTTTTTTTCAGGGATAATTGTACCAGGATTATAGATTGTAGCCACTTTTGAGCCAAGTGTAGTTGAAAAAAGTATTTGTTCTCCTTTAGTTTTATGGAAACCTAAATTGAATGTTTTAATTCCTTCCCTCGTTCCCAATAAGTGTGATAATTCATTATAAGCTTTTTTAGAAGGTTCAAAAGCATAAAGCATCAGCATATTTTCAAAAATTTGTATACACTGTAATGAATATTCTCCTTTGTTAGCCCCAACATCAAAAACTAAAATTTTATTCTTATTGCTAAGTTTTTGTTTGATATATTTTAATGCAGAGATTTCACCACTTGTTTTAACATTTTTTCAATGACCATATTGCATACCAGCAAGAGCAAATTCATATAACTTAAAGTAAAATTTTTGAAGCATTCGATTACCAATAATGAACTTCTTAACAATGTTGTTCATTGTATTATATTAATAACGATTCAGCAAAATTTACAATCTGTTTAGCTCTCTTTTCCCAAGTAAACATTTCTACTCTTTTTAAGGCATTCACTGCAAGAGTTTCTCTAAGTGACTTATTTTCTTTCAACTTTAATACACTCTGTAACAAAGCAACTGGATCATCTTTTTTTACAAAATATGCAGATTCATTATGTTCAACAATTTCATGAAGAACCGGATAATCAGCAATTATTATAGGATTTCCTGAAGCCATATACTCAAATAGTTTACCAGGCGATCTATATTCATTAATATCAAAGCCTTCAGGATAATATAATAACAATACATCAGCTGCAAATTGATAGTAAAAAACTTCAGAAGGGGAAACAAAACTTACAAATTCAATATTTTTATTAGAGGATGTAATAGCTCTGAATTTATCTACTTGATCTCTTCTACCACCTACAATTATAATTTTCATTGATGAATCAATAAACTCAGATAACTTAATGTAATACTCTATCTCTTTGTATCCATAATAAACTTTTCCAGTATAGATTAGAAGAAATTTTTCTTCGGGCAAATTAAGTTTTTTTCTTGCTTCATGCTTACTAATTCTTATCCGATTAATATAATCAATGTCTACACCTTGATGAGTGCCAACAACTTTTTTAATAGAAATATTAGGAACAGAATTAATAAAGTTATGTACTAATCTATAAGAGTTTGCTATAATACCATCAGCTTTTTTAACAAGGTATCTCTGAAAAATATTTTTTGGTAATCTATGAATTTCAAACAGTAAAAGCGCTTTAGTTTTCATAAATATACGAAGAAACAACATTACAAAAATATATGAGTAGTTTTTAAAATAAACAACCGGAGTGTTTCTTTGGCGTTTAAGAATAAACTCCTTGAACGAAAATAGTAAAAAAAGTAAAACTTGTTTTATTCTTGCTATAACGTTTTCTTCATCTTGATGGATTTTACTCTTCAAAGATACAAATTCAACCCTTCTTTCAATACCATACAACAAATATAAATCATCTTTTTTATTCTCATATTCATTCAGCTTTATATTTACTGTAACTATTTTAACCTTTCTTACAATACGAGACAAGGCATCACAGAAACGTACAATACATTGACGATCTACTCTTGCAACCTGAAGATCGCGAGGAGTATAATAGTACCATGTCCCAAGTTGTTTTTTTTCTTCTTTTACTTCCATCACTCAATAATTTATTATCGAATTTTAATTTTCAACTGTTAATGTTTTGGATAAAATTCCTTTAGTTTTTATTACATCAATTATTTGTCTAATAACTTTAACATTGAAGATATAAAAAACTCCACCTGCAATAATTAACATTAAAAAAAATTTAACTATTTGAAATGAATCATTAGATAAAAACTTAAAGACCAAAGCTACTGTAAAAAGTACTACAACATTTATAAGTCCACTATTAAAAGCTATTCCGAGATCTTTAAGGTTAAATTTTAGATATCTATATAGAACAATAAAAAGTACGAGGGAACTTATAAAAGAAGCCAAGAGAATAAAAAATGATATAGTAACTAACCCATAACTACTACCAGCAAAAACAGCAGATGCAATTAATATTGCTCTAAAAATTGAAATATAAAGATTTATCTCAGGCTTACCTATACTTGGAAAAATAGCATTCGCTCCACCAAACTGCCCAACTGATTGGATAGCCCCAGCAAATGAAAGCACCTGTACAACAGGTACCGCATTCAACCACTTTTCACCTGAAATAGTACTTATTATTAATGGAGCATTAAGCGATATAAGTGTCATAGCAGGAAAAGTTATAGCGGATATAATACCGGTAGATTGAAAAAAAACTCTTTTCAATCGTAAACTATCATCTTTCAAAGTTGAAAAAGAAGGGAAAAGTACTTCACCAAATAAATAAGATATATTCTTAATAGGAAGATACATAATATTATAAGCAAAAGAATAGAAGCCCAATGCTGTTGAATTCAAAATTTTACCTATAATTAGATAATCAACATTCCTCTCAATGTATAAGAATGCTGTAGAAAATTGATATTTAATAGAATACCATATCATATTAGAAATTTTTCTCAAGTTTAAATATCGTGCAGGCTTCCAGGTAATACCGAACACATAAGTAAAAATTACTTTTCCCAAAGTTAAAACTACAGACTGAATAGCTAAAGCAAAAACACCAAAGCCTAAAAATGCAACAACTACAGCTACAATATAACCACTTAAAACTGATATTATATTTATTTTAGTCAGAATGACGAATTGCATTTCTTTTTCAAGTAGTTTGTAATGAACTATATATAAAGGGGCCAATAAATAATTAACTGAGAGCAAATGTAAAACGTAGCGTAATTGAGGCTCTGAGTAGTAAATAGCAATAAAAGGCGCTAATATATTTAACATAAATGCTGTAAATATATAAAACAAAAAATTAATCCAATATATTGATGATAATTTATCATTATCTCTTTCCTGATAGTAAATGATAGCAGAACCAAAACTTACAGTAGTGAAATACCCTGTGAAAACAATAAAAAACGAAGCAATAGCTATAATTCCAAAATCCTGAGGATTTAATAATCTGGTTAGTAAAACATTAAAACCAAATGACAACATCTGGGTTATAATATTGGCTATCATTAAAGTAAAACCACCTTTTATGACTAATGTCTTCAGATGCAAAATATAATTACAATAAATTTTGTTTTTAAAAAATTAAAAAGTGATTATTATTATAGTAAGTTACTTAAATAAGCTGTACTTTTATTTGAACAGTGTTACTCTTTTAAAAGATCCAAAGCAATATTTTTATACCAATCAATAAATTTTCTAATTCCTGTTTTAATATCGGTTTTAGGTCTCCAACCTGTTAAATTTTCTAATTTTGTTATATCTGCAAAAGTTTCAATTACATCACCAGGAGGGACAGGTAATAGATTTTTCTTAGCTTTTTTATTTAATAAGATTTCAACATTTTCTACCAGTTTTGATAATTCAGTCGGGGAATTATTACCAATATTTAAAATCTCGACATCATTCAGGTTACAAGAGCTATTCATTATCAGGTTCAGGATATATGTAATACCTTCTATTACATCATCTATATAGGTAAAATCTCTCCACATTTTACCAAAGTTATAAATTTCAATAGGTTCTTCATTCAAAATTTTTTTGGTAAAAATAAATAGTGCCATATCAGATCTCCCCCATGGACCATACACGGTAAAAAATCTTAAACCAATTGATCTCAGACCAAATAAATGATAATACGTATAAGCCATTAATTCATTTGCTTTTTTTGTAGCTGCATATAAAGATATAGGTGTATCAGTTAAATCCTTTTCAGTAAAAGGTATCTTTGTTGAATTGCCATAAACAGTTGAAGATGAAGCATAAATTAAGTGTTTAATATTATGTTTTCTGCAACTTTCAAGTATATTAAGAAAACCAACTATATTACTATCAATATATAAGTGAGGATTAACAAGGGAATATCTTACACCTGCCTGTGCAGCAAGATGTATAACATAATCGAATTTTCTATCTTCAAAAAGTTGGAAAATATTTTGTTTATCAGTAAGATCAAGCTTAATAAATGTATAATTTCTATATTTAGAAGATACTACAGGTTTTCGATATTCTATTTTTTCGGGTTCAATACCACATTCTTTTAGTCTACCATATTTAAGTCTTACGTCATAATATGAACTAATGTTATCAATCCCAATAATTTCAAAAGATTCATTTAAATTTAATCGCTTAACAAGATGATAACCAATGAATCCTGCTGTCCCGGTAATAAGAATTTTAGTCATTAAAGCTCTGAAAATATTTCTATGGACTGAATGTTTGAATTAATATATTACGGATTAAATATTTTTAACCACCATTCGAAATTAAGAAGAGACCAAATTAATAATCTATGGTTAACTTTTCCTGAAAAGTGTTCTTGCAAAAGATGTTTTGTAAATTTAGGGTGTAAGTAATCATAAATTCTTGCTCGTTGATTAAACAGAAGGTTTTTAATATAATCGATACTTTCCCCTTTAAACCAACTTGCATCTGGAGCTGAAAAACCTTGCTTAAACCCTTGAGTATATATTTCTGGTACATATTTCGAAAGTACCCGACGCAGAATTAATTTACCATCATTAGTTTTATGATATCCAATTTTCTCAATTGGGTCATTTTCATTAACTCGAATAACTTCAGTTAAATTTTTAAGTTTATATTTTACGGGTACTTTCATTGCAAATTCTACAAGATCATTATCAAGGAATGGAACTCTGGTTTCAAGACTGTGTGCCATTGAAAGCTTGTCTTCAACAATAAGTAAACCATTAAGGAATGTTTTAATCTCAAAATATAAGGAACGGTTAATATACTCTTCAGGTGTGGTGATTTGATACCTTTTGCCATTTATTATCGATTTAAAAACTTCTTTTGTTGAATAATTACTAATTAACTTATACACTTCAGGTTGGAAAAATTCAGACTTTCTCTCATCAGGAATTAAACGAGACCAGTATTGATAATACTTCTCAATATATTCTTCAGAATTTTCATTCACAATAGCTCGATAATATCTCCAGGGATAACCCGCAAAAAGCTCATCGCCACCAACACCTGACAAAACAACTTTTACAAATTTACTTGCAAGTCTTGCGATGTAGAAATTTGGATATGATTGTCCTACTCTAAGGTCTTCAATATGCCATACAAGATCGGGCATAATACGTTCCATATCTCCAGCTTTTAAGACAATTTCATAGTGTTCAGTTTTATATTTATTAGAAAGAAAATCTGCTTTTGTACGTTCATCAAATGTAAGTTCAAGCCCAGAAGCTGAGGACAGATCAAAACCACAGGTAAATGTTTTTAGATTTCTAAAAATCCGAGCTGCAACGCATGTTATTGAACCAGAGTCCATCCCACCACTTAAATAAGAACCTATTTCTACATCACTTATTAACTGCCTGTTAACAGCTTGTTCAAATAAAGTTGTTAGCTCTTCTTCACAATTATAGCTGTCACAATCAAGTTCATCTCGGAAATGATAGTCCCAATATTGTTTTAATTCAAGATTCTTACGTGAAAAATTTAACTGAAGAATATGGGAAGGCAACAGAAGTTTTATCCCCTTAAATAAAGTATTATCTGAAAAAACATTTTGAAAAGTAAAATATTCATTTAGTGCCTCACAGCAAACTTCAACATTATAAGCAGGGTGTTGAAGTATTGATTTAATTTCCGATGCAAATATTAATACTTTTCCATTAAAGAAATAATAAAGAGGTTTGATCCCGTATCTATCTCGTGCTAAAGTAAGAGTCTTTTCTTTATTATCCCAAATTGCAAATGCAAACATACCATTAAATTTCTTTACAGATTCATTTCCCCATTGCTGAAAAGCCTTAAGAACAACTTCTGTATCACAGTTAGAATAAAACTTATAACCTTTAGCTTCAAGTTCAGTTCTTAAATTAAGATAGTTGTAAACTTCTCCATTATATGTAATGACAAAATGTCCGTCTTCTGTTTGCATTGGTTGGTTTCCAGCTGGTGATAAGTCAAGTATGGCAAGCCTTCTGTGTCCGAAACCTAAATTTTTATCAATCCAAAATCCTTCTGCATCAGGACCACGATGTTTTATTACATCTGTCATTTTCTTTAAGATCACATACGGAACAGGTGATCCCGTTAAATCAAATATGCCACAGATACCACACATTTTATTCTTATAAAATTTCCTTTACTGGATTACCAGCAATTTTTGAATTATCAGGAATGTTTCTATTTACAAAACTGTTTGCACCAATAATAACTCCATTTCCTATTTTAACACCCTTAGCAATAACAGTATTCGGACCTATGTAACAATTATTTCCAATAATAGTTTTTTTATACTCATATTTTTCAATTCCTCCAGATATTGCCCATTTCACTGAATCATGAGAATAAATCTGCACCCCTGCCGATATAGAGCAATTATCTCCAATCTCAAGCCCTCCTGAACCATCGAGTATAACATTAGGACCAATCCAAGTGTTTTTTCCAACCTTTACATCACCTATAACAACAACATTATCATAAATGCTTGTACCCTCTCCAAAACCAAGATACTTTGCTTTTTCCCACCTGTCTGTAAAGTAATCTCCGAAAGGAAGAACCCTATTGTATTTACGTTTTTTAGTATCTCTAAGTGTTTTAAAAATATTGATTATTTCATCAAGAAGATTCATAGTTTCAATTCACTTTAAGTTTAATCCTTTTCTTACTATTCTATAAAAATAACTTTTTTCACTGAAACATAAAAATCTGTAATGTTTCTTTGAAAAATTTCTCTTAAAATTATAGACACCGGGTAATTTATCTTTATCCGTATGTAATAAGTCATAATAAGTACATCCTTCAGCCTTTGCACTTTGAATCGCCTCCCATTGCAGGATTTCCCCTTGGCCCAAATTCACTTTACGTTCAAATGTAAATCCAAACAAATAAAAAGCATAACATTTATCATATATCATTACGAGAAGTGATAGAGGTTTATCTGATTTCTCAGCAGAAAAAAATTTTATTTTTATATAAGTACGATTATTAAAAAGTTGTTCAAAGTAAGATTTCGGCAAAATTGTAACACCATACTGAGAGTAATTTTCTTTATAAATATTATAAAAGTCATCAACATTAAAATAATCATTGCAAAAAACATTTATCTCATTTCTTTTAGCTTTTCTTATCTTATATTGGCGTTTAGGATCAATTTCAGTTTCCCATATGATATCTATATTTTCTCTTAAATCAATTATAGTTGTTTCTCTTTCTAAATATCTTTTTGAATTAGAATAAAAAACTTTAAATTCAGGAACTAAAGGTAAAGTAAATCCATTATAGGATTGTAATAGTTTTCTTGGTATTAAAGAAAGGTCAATAGTTGCTTCTTCAGAAAAAATCCATCCTCCATATGGAATTAAAGTATTACTAATTCCAGTATAAAAATCAGATAATACGTTCCTTTTCAAAATATGAATTGGACAAATACCAACTAACTTATCCTTAAAATATGCCAAAAGATAATAAAATCCTGAATTTGTAACTTTGCTTGCAATAAGATTCCATTCTGGAAAATGTGAAGGAGCTGAAAAATTTTCAGATAAAAACTTTTCAACAATGGAAAAGTTTTCACTAAGTTTAAAACTCAAGTTCTTATTTACCAACACAAATTGCTTATCAGTTCAAATTCTGAAGATTACTATTGAAAAAATCATTAATAGTTTTAACAACATAAGATATCTGTTCTTGTGTAAGTTCCGGGTAGATTGGAAGTGCAAGAGATTCAGCAGCAGCCCTTTCTGCATTGGGAAATGAATATCTATCAAATAGTTCCTTAAGATATAAAAAACATTCTTGTTTATGAAAAGGGACAGGATAATAAATCTCTGTACCAATATCCCTTTCCTGAAGGTACTGTTTTAGTTTATCTCTCTCTTTAACACGGATAACATACTGGTTATAGATATGATAAAATTCTAATCCCATTTCCTTATACAATGCTGAAGGAAGTAGAACGTGATTATCATCATCAAAATCAATATTACCTATTTTAGTTGCCAGTTTGCTTTCAATAAAAAGTCTATTATATAAATCTGCATTATACTGACGTTTTTTTGACCATTCAGAAAGATATTTGAGCTTTATATTAAGAACTGTAGCTTGAATAGTATCAAGCCGAAAATTTCCTCCTATGATTTTGTGATAGTACTTAGGTTTAGCACCATGAACTCTAAGTATTCTTATTTTCTCAGCAAGGTTTTCATCATTTGTAACTACAATTCCACCATCACCTACTCCTCCAAGATTTTTGCTTGGGAAAAATGAAAAACACCCAATATCTCCAATAGTACCAGCTTTACGATTCCTTTTATATTCTGCACCTATTGCTTGAGCAGCATCTTCTATTACCTTTAAGTTATGCTTATTAGCAAGTTCCATTATTTCATCCATACTTGCACATTGCCCATAAAGATGTACTGGAATAATAGCTTTTGTACGCGGAGTAATTTTTTCCTCAATATCCTCAGGCAAAATGTTAAAACTTTTAATATCTATATCTACAAAGACTGGAACAGCATTTAGTCGTGCAACTACACCTGCTGTAGCAAAAAATGAGAAAGTGGGTAATATTATTTCATCACCTGCTTTAATGTCAATTGCCATTAAAGCTACCAGCAATGCGTCAGTACCCGAAGAAACACCAATTGCATATTTACAACCCAGATATTCACAAATATTTGTTTCAAGAACGTTTACTTCAGGACCTAAGATGTATTTTTGTGACCTTAATGTTTGAAGGATCGCACTCTCAAGTTCTGATTTGATATTTTCGTATTGAGCCTTTAAATCTAAAAGAGGAACTTTCAAGTTTGTAATATTTTATTTATAAGATTTCAAAAACTTTTCCATTTTGAAATTTATATCGTTTACCACTTTTCTGACAAAATGCAATTCCATTTTCATCAAAGATTAGCTTCTTACCAGCTTCGCTAACCCAACCCACTATTCTGGCTGGATTACCTACTACAAGTGCATAATCAGGTACATCTTTTGTAACTACTGCACCAGCACCAACAAACGCATATCTACCAATAGTATGGCCACAAATTATTGTACTGTTTGCTCCTAAAGAAGCTCCTTCTTTAACTAAAGTTTTTAAATAATATTGAGATCCAACTTGCGGATACTTACTTCTTGGATCAATAACGTTTGTAAATACCATTGAAGGACCACAAAAAACATAATCCTCAAGTTCTACTCCTTCATAAACAGAAACGTTATTTTGAATTTTTACATAATTACCAATAATAACATTATTTCCAATGTTAACATTTTGTCCAAGTACACAAAACTTACCTATCCGCGCTCCTGATTGTATATGGGTAAAATGCCAGATTTTAGTACCCTCACCTATCTCAACATTTTCATCGACAACAGCATATGGATTAATGTAATAATCAGCCATATTGAAGAATATTAATTATATTGATGCAATTTTGATTGGGCAATTTCAAGAATTTCAAGGACTTCTTTTGCATGATTACCATCTGTTAATGGTTGTTCACCATTTAGTATGCATTTATAAAAATGTTTATGCTCTTCAACTAAAGGTTGGTCAGTAGGATAACTAAGAATTTCAAAGTGGGTATCAAACTTCTCAAGTGTTCCATTTTTTTGGACAAAACCTTTTTTGAAAAATTTCAGCTTATCAGTATTTACAGTATCATCAAAAACAATCATCCCTGCATCTCCAATTACAACTAATCTATGCTCTTTAAAAGGATGTAACCAAGAAACAAAGATATGTGCGTGGATATTATCAGGATAAATAAGATAAGTCAAAGTTGTATCTTCTATCCCATTTTGAATAAGGTCAGCCCCTTTTGCTCCAACGTAAATGGGAAACTTTTCAATCAAAAATTGAAGAATAGAAATATCGTGGGGGGCAAAACTCCAGAGAATATTTTCTTCCGTTCTAATTGTTCCAAGGTTTAGTCTATTACTATAGATATATTGTAATTTCCCCAATCTGCCATTTTGTAACTGACTTTTTATTTCAATTATAGCTGGATGAAATAATAAAATATGTCCTACCATAAGGACAAGTTTTTTTTTCTCTGCAATCTTTGTTAAATCAGAGGCATGTTCTGAAATCAGCGCCATTGGTTTTTCTACGAGAACATTTTTTCCTGCTAATAGAGCTTCACGAGTTAGGGAGTAGTGGGAGGTAGCAGAGGTAGCAATAATAACAGAATTAATATCGGGATCTTCTAAAATATCCCTATAATTTTTAATAAATGAAACATTAAGATTAAACTTCTTGAGTTTTGCTGGAACAGATGGATTTATATCACATACTGCTTTTAACCCATCACCTAATAATTCTGCAGATGTCTTAACATGATTAATCCCCCACCTTCCACATCCAATTATGGCAAGTTTAATTCCTTCATACATAATTCAAAAACCTCTTTTCAAAACTTTCTGAAGATCAGCTATAGTCATTAGTTTAACAAGTTCATTGAATTTTACTTTAGGTTCCCATCCAAGTAGTTTCTTAGCCTTACTTGCATCCCCTACAAGGATATCAACTTCAGTAGGACGATAATAGTTAGGATCTACAGTAACAATTACGTCCCCACTTTTAACTTTCAGAAATGAACGGTCAAATTTTGTAGACTCGAGAGAATTGATTAACTCAAAAAGAAAAGTTTCATTAATATTATCAATAACACCATATTCATTTTCTCCTTCTCCTTCCCATCTTAAAGTAATTCCAAGATTAGAAAAAGTAGCAGTTACAAATTCTCTTACAGAATGAGTTTCTCCTGTAGCAAGAACAAAATCCTCAGGTTTATCTTGTTGCAAAATTCTCCACATCCCTTCACAATATTCTGGTGCATATCCCCAATCTCTTTTTGCATTTAAATTACCAAGAGTAAGCTTATTTTGCAATCCTAAGATAATTCTCACCGCAGCACGTGTAATTTTTCTTGTAACAAATGTTTCTCCTCTACGCGGAGATTCATGATTGAAAAGGATTCCGTTACAAGCAAATAAGTCATAAGCTTCACGATAATTCACAACAATCCAATAGCCATAAATTTTTGCAACTCCATAAGGACTTCTTGGATAAAAAGGGGTTTTTTCATTCTGTGGGACCTCAACTACTTTTCCATAGAGTTCACTGGTTGAAGCCTGATAAAATTTTGTTTTTATACCGGTTTCTTTAATAGCATCAAGAAAACGCAGAGTTCCCATTGCATCAACTTCGGCTGTGTATTCTGGTATTTCAAATGAAACCTTGACATGGCTTTGTGCTGCAAGATTATATATTTCGTCAGGTTCACATTTTTCTATAAGTCTGTTTAAATTGCTTGTATCTGTTACATCACCATAATGAAGAAAAAGGGTTTGATTAAGTATTTCGCTATTATTATAAAGGTGATCTATCCTACCTGTGTTGAAAGAACTGCTCCGTCTAATTATTCCGTGAACAATGTAACCTTTTTCTAAAAGTATTTCCGCAAGATAGCTACCATCTTGTCCAGTGATGCCTGTTATTAAAGCTTTTTTCATCTGATTATTAAATTAGTTACAGCTCCGCTATGTAAGTCCCATTTCGAACTAAGTAATGTTTAAGTTAAGAATTTCTTTTATCTTTTAAAATAGACACATTTTGACATTTCTTTAATCATTAAGCTTTATAAATTTTTTTATTTTTAAATTCCTTAAATGCATTTCGGGTATCTATAATTAAATTAGAATTATCCAACAAGAATTTATAGTCAAAATATGAATGGTCTGTTGCTAATAATACAAGATCGTACTCTTTTAATTTTGCTGAAGTTAATGAAACTGATTTCTTTTTGAAGTTGTATTTTCTAAGTTTTGGAATCGATGGTATATAATCATCATTATAATCAACAATTGCACCGTGTCTTATCAGCAATTCCATTAGTTTTAAAGAAGGAGATTCTCTTAAATCATCAACATCTTTCTTATAAGCAAGACCCAGAATTAGAATCTTTGAATTTTTCAAAGCTTTTCCGTTTTCATTTAATGCTTCAATAACCTTATTTACAACATAGTAAGGCATCATAGAGTTAATTTCACCTGCTAATTCAATAAATTTTGTAGAGATTTCATATTCTCTTGCTTTCCAAGTGAGATAAAATGGATCAATAGGAATACAGTGCCCTCCAAGACCGGGACCAGGATAGAAAGGAGAAAATCCAAAAGGTTTAGTTGAAGCAGCCTCAATAACTTCCCATATATCGATTCCCATTCTATCGAATACCATTTTAAGTTCGTTTACAAGTGCTATATTTATAGATCTGTAAATATTTTCTAAAAGCTTTGTTGCTTCAGCTGTTCTGGATGAAGAAACTGGGACTATTTTATCTACAACCTTTGAATACAATTTAACAGCTACTTTTGTACATGACGGGGTAACACCTCCCACAACCTTAGGAATGGTTGATGTAGAAAACTGGGGATTATTAGGATCTTCCCTTTCTGGTGAAAAGCAAAGATAAAAATCCTTACCGACTTTTAAACCTGAAGTTTCAAGAATACTTTTAAGTTCTTCATCAGTTGTTCCAGGATATGTTGTACTTTCAAGGGATACAATTTGCTCTTTTCTAAGATATTTTGCAATTGTTACTGCGGAACTTTTAACATAAGTTAAATCTGGTTCACGATTTTCATTTAGTGGTGTTGGAACACAGATAATAATTGCATCTGGCTTCGAGAGTCTTGAAAATTGATTCGTTGCATAAAAAAACCCGCTTTCAACAGCGGATTTAATTTTTTTTGAATCAATGTGTTTAATATAAGAACGCTTTTGCTTATTGATTAGCTCAACTTTTTCATTATCAGAATCAAAACCAATAACTTTAATGTTTCTTAGTGCAAACTCCAGTGCAAGCGGTAATCCTACATACCCTAAACCTATAACTCCTACTACTACAGTACCTGAATCTATTTTTTCAATAAGTTTTTTCATAATTGCCACAGTTTTTTATGATGTTGAATAATTTTTTCTCTATTGACAGGCTGGAGAAGTTTTATTTCAGAATTATTAAGTTGAACACTAAATGAAGCTCCAAGTTCATGTATTCTAACAACTACCTTGTAGTTACCCCGAATTTGAGTAATAAAACCAGTAAGTCCTTTGAAAAGTCCTCCTGTTATTTCTACTAAATCTCCCTCTACAATATTGATTTCTTCAACTTTAACACGTTCTGGTGCTTGTAATGAAATTTTGATATTCTGCATTTCCAAATCTGAAACAACAGCTGGTTTTCTTTGAAACATAATATATCTCAAAGCCCCAAAAGTACCAGAAATTGCTCTTATACGTTCACTTTCATCTCCATGAATAAATACATAACCTGGGAATAAAGGAACTTGTATTTTCTTCTTCCTATCTGACCAATACCTGATGCTCTCTATTAAAGGTAGAAATGCTTCTATCCCTTTTTGTGTAATTTGGGTAAAAACTTTCTTCTCATTCTTTGGTTTGGTTTGAATAACAAACCATTTTTTGTTCATATTATTACTCAATCAAAATAACTCCTTAAAAACTTGTCGACAACATAAGCAGTTGCCAAAATCAGAATAAAATAAAGTAACAGTAGCTTAAGAAAATTTCTACTCGGTCTATAATTAAATATTTTGCCTCTCCAACCACAAGACTGACAATAGTATGGAGAATACTTGATTCGTTTTAGTAATTTCTCCCACAAGTTTCTACTTCTGCTACGCCTCAAAGTTGCAATTTTACCACAATGAGGACATCTTGCAAGTTGGACATTTTTTCTAATAAATAATCTTAAATCCACAAATTATCTTTTTATTTGTTTGCTTCGCCTTAAATCACCAATTTCTGAACCATAGGAATAATAATAGTAGTAATTATAATAGTATCCATATGTTGATTTTACACTAAAATTATTAAGTACTACACCTAAAAATTTTTGTGAATTAAGGTCAAAAATCCGTTCATAAACTTTTTGAACAGCATCATAGGGTGTTTTATTTGCTAACACAACAAGAATTGTACCATCACTGATTTGGGATAAGATTTCAGCATCAGTAATTGAAATAAATGGCGGTGAATCAACTATGATAACATCAAATTGTTCCTTTAACTTTGCAATAAACTCCAACATCTGGGGCGAACCTAATAATTCCGATGGGTTTGGTGGAATAGTACCACTTGTTATATAGAAATAGTCTTTCAATCTGGATTCTCTAATAATATCTTTTAAATCAGCTTTTTCGAACAAATAATCGCTTAAACCTGGAAATCTTTCTGATTCAAATATAGTATGAACTCTGGGTTTTCTTAGATCAGCATCTAAAATAAGTGCTTTTTTTCCTGCTAATGCAAAGCTCCCCGCTAAATTAACAGAAACAACAGTTTTTCCCTCACGTGGGAGAGCACTTGTTATAAGAATAGTTCGTAGTTCAGATGCAATTTTAGAATAAATAACTCTTGTTCTCAAAGCCTTAAACGCTTCTGAAACCATAGAATTAGGTTTATTAGCAATAATAAACTCTGCAGAAGCTGAACGAATATCTTCCAGTTCAATAATAGTAGGAATCCATCCAAGCAATGCAATACCTTTTGCTTCAATCTCCTCAGGGTATTTGATAGAACGATCTAAACGATTTCTTAAAAAAGCAAAACTAATACCAATAACTAAACCCATCAAGGAACCAACAATAATAATAAGAGGTCTATTCGGTTTTGATGGTTTTGTAGCAAACCTTGCCATATCTATTATATTCACATTTCCGAGCTGTGCACGTTCATTAACAAGTGCTTCTTGATATTTTTCTTCTAATGCAAGATATAACTTTTCATTGGATTGCCTATCCCGTTCAAGACGTGCAAGTTCTATAGTATGAGCAGGTAAACTCGAAAACTCACGTTCATATTTACCAAGCATTTTTGTAATAGAGGCAAGTTTTGCCTTTTCAGTTTGAGTCTCAATATTAAGTTCAAAAAATTTTTGTGAAATCAATCTTTTTTCCTCTGGTGTTCGTGACAGAACTCCTTTTCTTAAAATGCTAACTTTATCTTCCAGTGTTTTCTTTAAGGCTTCAATTTTTCTATCATACTCACCTGCCAGCTTTTCCTTTAATTTATTATCTGCAGGAATTGTTAATTCAATCTCTTTTTGAGTTTCTAATTCGGCTATCTTTCTTTGAAGTTCAGAAATATAAGGTTCGCTCAATTGACCTTCAATATGTTGCAAAACGCTGATATCAATACCCTCAAGTTGATTTCTAATCTCATTTAAGGCCTTCATTTTTGAATTATATTCAACCTCAACAGTATTTTTTGTCGCATCGAAAGTCGAAATTAAATCTACAAGTTTTTGAGCCTGTTCATTTAAAAATATTATGCCTCCTTTTTGTTGGTATTCCATCAAATTTGACTCAGCACGTTTTAGATCTTCAGCTTTTCGGTTTTTTTCTTCTGCAAGGAAATTTTTTATAGTGGTTAACTCTCGGCGGCTAAAGTCAATACTATAGTTTAAATACGTTTCAGCATATACATTTGCAATTAATTGAGCCTCATAATTTGATGGAGATTCAACTTCAATTTCTGCAATATCTAACCCTCTTTTCTGGCTAATATATGTAATGGACGAAAGCAAATTGGTCAGGTTTTGAAGTGAAATAACTTTATTGTAGTCTGTTTTGCTATGTTTATTTAATAAATAATAATAATTTTTATTTTCAAAATGGATTTTCAGACTATCAAGCAATGCTGAAGCTACTCTTTCTCTAATGGTATAACTCTTTAGAACTTCAATTTCATTAAGAATAAACCTATCTGTTTGAAAATCCTGAAACTCGGGTATAATTTGGTTCGATAAAATACTTCCCTGTGGTTTAAGAATTTTAAGAGTAGTCGTGGATTTATAAATATCTACAGCATTAATAACATAAGCAATTGTTATAAGTACACTAACAAGAAAAATAACCAGAATGACAAAAATATTATTTCTCAGAATTTGAAGATATTCTTTAAAAACGTTTTCTGATAATGTATGTGTATCCTTTCGTAAATTATCTGCTTTTGTCATAAAACTCAATTCCTTGCAATAGAAATTATTAATATAGCTAAAGAAACCAATGTAGTAGTTATTGAAAGAATAATACTCAAATTATCTCTGAAAAACAATCTTGGTTCTCCAGGTACTATAATAATATCACCCGGCATCAATTCAATATCTCTAACTTTAAGTGTATCTGTAATATGGTTATTCCACATCAGGTCGTTATAATTAAAAAAATAAATCTGATCTTTGAATCTTTGCAATGAATCATTTCTAAGTCTTACCAACCTTATTTCTTCCAGTTTTGCATCTGTAATGGGACCTCCGGAATAAGAAAGTATATCAACCAATGATGTGCTTTTTGGAACTGTATACTTACCTGGAAATTTTACATATCCCCACACGCTTACATCTATATTGACTTTTTCTTTATCACCAAAATTATAATATCCACCGGTTTGAGAAAATACTGGTAATGTTCCTACTCGTTCTTTATCAACCTGACTAAAAACAGAACTTGAAAGACATAAAATAATGATTAATATTCCTACAAAAACTTTTTTCAACATAACCTTTTAATTTATCATTATCAAAACTTTATCTAAATGTAAAAATTAGTATGTATGTTCTAAATTCAAAAGAAATTTCTTTAACTCATCACCATAAGCATAACCACTTAAATTACCGTTTTTGTGAACGACTCTGTGACATGGAATAATAATCGGTATAGGATTTTTACCAATAGCATTAGCAACAGCTCTATAAGCTTTAGGATGATTTATACGGTTTGCAATATCAGTATATGATACAGTTGTTCCATAGGGCACTTTTAAAAGTTCGTTCCATACTGAAATCTGAAACGCTGTACCCTTTAGTTTCAAGTTAACATTAAATTCTTTTAATTGTTTTTTAAAATACAATTTAAGTTGCTTAATAATAGTTTTTTCCAGAGGTAATATTTTTTTTCTTCGTGTAGATTTTACATCTTTCAAAATTTTTAGAGACTTCAGACTACTACCATCAAACTTAAGCTGAATGCACTCAATAAGAGCATTTGAATTTAAAAGAGTTGGATTAATCATATCATTTAAGAAAAATTGAAAGCCAGATACACACAGGATCCTCACTGGTATATTCAACCCTGTGTTCTAGATCTTTTTGGATAAATAAATAATCTCCTTTTTCCATATTAATCAAATCTCCAGATTTAAACGATAGTATTGCTTTACCTTGTAACAAAATTACAAATTCATCCCATTTTTCCTTCAGCCATTCGTCTTCTTTAGTTTTTTGACCTTTAGAAATAATTCTTTCAATTTTGATTTTCTTATCTTCGAAGATCTTCTCAAAGACTTCATCTATGAGAGATAGATCTTCAGGAACTTCAAAGATGTTCTTAAGATTTTCTTGCATAAATACCCGTCCATTCTGATTTATCTATAATATTTATTATTTTAAATTTTAATTTCTTTAAAGATTCGACAAAAATATTTTTTTCATTAAGAGTTATACCTGAGACAAATAACTTTCCTTTAGGTTTTAATTTTTCTTTTATTGTTTCTAAATTTTTAATAAGTGTGTTAGTTTCAATATTACCTAAAATTGCATCAAAACCTTTGTGTCTAATTTCCGAAATAGAAGCATATTTTACACTTACAAATTTATTTACCCTGTTGATTGTTACATTTTCTCTTGCATTTTTAACTGCCTCAATGTCATTATCAATAGCAACACATCTACATGCATAAAGTTTAGCTACACAAATAGCAAGAATACCAGTGCCGCAACCAAAGTCCAAAATAAAACTGCTTTTTCTATTAAGATATTTCAAAATCATTTCCAACATCAGTTGAGTGGTTTCATTATATCCCGTACCAAAAGACATTTTAGGGTCTATTTGAATATAAGTCATATCTTTTAGTCTTGGTACCTGTTTTTCAATCCAACTTTGATAAATACAAATTTTATTAGCAATTATTATAGGTTTAAAACTCTTTTTCCATTCAAAATCCCAATTCTTGTTGTAGAATTTCTTGATATCTACACTATTAATTTCTAATTTTAGAAGTTGTGAAAGTAAATTGCCAAGTTTTTTATCTGTTTTTTTAAGATACAAAACAATGCTACTATTTTCTTCCAGAGTTGGAATAGAACTGTAACGGTAAATAGTGTTATAAATTTTTTCAAATTGTTTTTGCGGGGCTTTTACCTTGATTTTATAAAACTGTTCCATATCAACACTTTATCTATATAGAGTTCTTTGCCGCTTTAATTGTATTTTTCATCAGCATTGCAATAGTCATTTTTCCCACCCCGCCCGGAACAGGTGTAATCATAGAACATTTTTGCAAACACTCTTGAAAATCTACATCCCCAACAATTTTATATCCGTTTTTTGACCCTGGATCTTCAACTCTGTTGATACCTACATCAATTATAATACTGCCTTCTTTTATGTAATCACTCTTAATAAAATGTGGTTTTCCTATTGCAGCAACAAGAATATCAGCATTTGAAGTAAAACTCAATAGATTTACAGTTGCACTATGACATAAAGTTACAGTACAGTTATATTTTTTTTGAATCAGGAGTGCTGCTAAAGGTTTTCCAACAATATTACTTCGTCCAATAATCACTACATTTTTACCCTTTGTTTCAATCTTATAACGCACAAGCAATTCAACAATCCCGTATGGTGTACAAGGAATAAAACCCTCTAATCCTAACATTAAATTACCAATATTGTATGGATGAAAACCATCTACATCTTTCTTATAATCTATAGCACTTAGAATCTTATACTCATTAATTTTTGGTGGCAATGGTAATTGCACTAAAATTCCGTGAATTTTATTGTCATTATTAAATTTAGAAATAGCATTTAGCAATTCTGACTCAGAAATATCCTCAGGAAAAGTTTCTGTTAAAGAAAATATTCCCAACTTTTCACATGCTTTCTTTTTGTTTCGTACATAAACTTCAGATGCTGGGTTTTTACCAACAAGTATAAAGGCTAAACCAGGTTGTAAACCTTTTTCATTTTTCAAATATTCTACTTCATTTTTTAATTCAGATAGGATAATATCAGATAATTTTGCTCCGTCAATAATTTTATCATTCATAGTATTAGGTAAGTAATCAAATCATTTTTGAATAGGACCATAATCGTCCCGGACAAATGCATCAGAGTAACCACGTTGTTTGACATATTCCAGCAGCTCTTTTGCCTTTTCAACATCATTAAACTCTCCTACAGTAACTCTGAACACCCCTTCTTGAGTTAATTTTAAGGATACTTGCATTTTTAACTGTTCGCGAGCTGAATTAGCAAAATTTTCTGCATTTGCTCTATTAACAAAAGCCCCGATTTGAATATAAAGTGGAGATATTTTATACTTTGGTATTTTTTTATAAACTGTGTCAGTCTCAAGGACTACTGTTTTTCCATATGTATCTTCTTCAGAACATTGGTCATCAGAACAACAGGAACTGAAGAGTCCTGCAAAAAAAATGATCAAAACTATAAGGAAACTGTATTGTATTCTAAAATTCATCACGTCTCCTCCTAAAAAGTTTGTTAATTTATTTTTCTTATAAAAGCTTCTGAAAATCCTTTACCTTTAATATAGTTCAGATAATCTTCAGCTTTACTTGCATCTGTAAATGAACCTACTGTAACTATATAATAATTTTCAAATAACGAGACATTCGGAAGAAATCCTAATTTATCTTTTATTTTTTTTGCAAATTCATCTGCATTCTCTTTTCTGGAGAATGCAGCTAATTGTACCACCATCCTAATATCTAATTTTTCAGGAATTTTATGCTTCTGAATAACTGTATCCTTCTCAATATATACAGTATCTTTAACTACAATGACCTCTTCATCAGGGTATTCACCAGTACAAGCATAAAACATTAGTGAAATTATCACAATATTTAACCATATACAAATTCGGGGTTTTATATTTTTCATATTATATAAAACTTAACTATAAGGAAAATACAAATTTATTATTTTTTAAAAAACAATAAAATATTACACTATCAAATTAAATTTAATAAAACCGAAAAAGGGCACAGTTTTTATGTTTTTATTTAAATAAACAGTAACTAATTTTTTATTTTCTTAATATTTCTTTAATGAACATAAATAAACTGTTAAAAAAATATAATACAAGGGTTGACGAATTTCTTATAAATGAACGTATACAATTTTTACTATCAAAAGAACTTGAGCTTGACAGACATTTGATTAGAAAAATTGTTTCATTTATTGATTTAACCTCATTAGAAGGAAAAGATACTCCTGAGTCAATACTACCTTTATGTAAAAGAGCTATTCACCCATTTACTGATTTAAATGAAACCATATACTGTGCTGCAGTATGTGTTTATCCATTATTAGTATCAAGTGTTAAAAAATTCTTACAAAACACAAAAGTTAGAATTGCCTCAGTTTCAACAGGATTCCCTTCAGGACAATTCCCTTTAAAGACTAAGATAGAAGAGACACGTTTTTGTATTTCTGAGGGAGCAGATGAAATTGATATGGTAATTTCACGAGGAAAATTCCTGGCTGGTAAATATCAAGATGTTTTTGATGAAATTAAAGAAATTAAAAAGGTATGTGAAGAGACTTCAAAAAAACTTTCCGATTATTCTAATATTGAGAAAAAAATACATTTAAAAGTAATACTTGAGACAGGAGAACTTGAATCTCTTGAAAATATTAGAAAAGCAAGTTTCCTTGCTATTTACGCAGGAGCTGATTTCCTCAAGACTTCTACAGGTAAATCTCAACCTGCGGCTTCGCTTCCATCATATTTAGTTATGCTTGATGCAATAATCGATTATTATCTTGAGACAAACATTAAAGTTGGTATTAAACCTGCAGGGGGAATCAGAACAACAGATGATGCATTAAAGTTTTTAACATTAACTTATAATTCGTTGGGTAGTGGTTGGATAAATCCCGAATATTTTCGGATAGGTGCCTCCTCACTTTTAGATGATTTACTCAAAACCTATAAAGAGTTTTCAGGAATACAAAAACTTTAATTTAATTATTATATAGAATTTTAACTTTTACATTATGCTTAAACATAAAAGCAATTTTCAAGATATTAAGTCTGCTAATATCAATACCGAATATTCACTTTACATAAATGGCAAATTTCATAAAACTAACAGAACTTACCAAAAGAATTCACCAATTAAGGGTAATTTCTTATCTTCAATTCCAATAGCTACATCAGACGAGGTACAACAAGCTTTTGACAAAGCAAAATCTGCACTTCGCAAATGGAATAAACTTGAAATACAATCAAAGATTAAAATTTTTGAGGATTTCTTAAATATCTATTCACAAAAAGCCACAGAATTTGCTATCACTCAAACACTTGAGACAGGATACATTTATAGAGACTCATTAAATTATTCATTTAAATCATCAGTACAATTTCTAAAAAATTACATATCTGATAAACAATATACTTATAACGATTCAGAAAATTCAGTTATAATAATTATCTTACCACACCAGCAACCCTTGAAGACGGCAATTGAAATTCTTACTACTGAATTACTTAAAGGTAATACTATTATAGCCTTAGCATCAGAATTGTCACCAATAATTGTATATAAGTTAGCTGAAGTTTTTGATTCGGCAGGTTTTCCAAATGGAGTAGTAAACATAATTTCAGGAGACTTATCAACAATGAAATTTCTCCTCGAGTTCTCTGATAAGGCGAGATATATAATTTTTGAGAATAGTAGTAAAGACAAAGAGTATTTATTTTCTGCTCGTACTTTTGAAAAGTTGAATTTTTATAATAGGGGGAAATCATTAAATGTTATTTTTGAAGATGCATCTCTGAATGATGCTTGTTATCTTTCATTTTTAATTGCTTATGTACTAAGGAGGGAAACAACAGAAAATTCAAATTTCTTTTTCATTCAAGAAAGTATTAAAGATTTTGTAAGAGAAAAAATTAAACATAATTTTAAACAAACAAAAACAGGGAATCCACTTGATTTTACAGTTGATATATCAGCCTTGCTTAATACTGAAAATATTGAAAATATTAAAAATATACTTTCTCAAGCTCGTAAGAATAACTGTGAAGTAATTTTTTCAGGACTTAAACAATATCGAAAAGAAAGTTTTATTTCTCCAGTTTTATTAGATAATGTAACTTTAAACGATCAAGTATTTGAAATCCCTCATTTTGGACCAATTAGTAGTTTAATAACATTCAGAACAACAAAAGAATTTTTGGATAAACTAAAATATTTGAATGATATAAATTATATTTATCTTTGGAGTGATAGCTACAGTAAAATTACATTTTTGAAGGAGCAAATAAAACTTAAAGGTTTATATATAAATACTTATATTAGATAAAATTATAAATATTTATCAATTTCATCTTCACTGATTAAGATTTCCCTCCCTTTAGCTCCTTCTTTAGGACCAACAATTCCAGCAGCTTCCATTTGATCAACTATTCTGGCGGCGCGGGCAAAACCTAATTTCAATCTTCTTTGCAATGTAGAAGTTGAGCATTGCTGCAACTTTAAAACTAATCTCACAGCTTCTTCAAAAAGTTCATCTCTTTCTCCGGTTGATTCACCTTTAGAATATTTTTTCTCAATAATAGAAGGTAAGAGATACGGTTTTGAAAACCCTTGTTGAGAAGAAATATAATCAACTAATCTTTCACATTCCTCAGTTGATATATAAGCATTTTGAATACGAACAGGTTTTATAGAGGCAGAAGATAAATATAACATATCACCGTTTCTGAGCAATTGGTCAGCTCCTCCCATATCAAGTATAGTTCTTGAGTCAACTTTGGAAGCTACTTGATAGGCAATTCTTACAGGAAAGTTTGCTTTGATTACACCTGTAATAACATCCACAGAAGGTCTTTGAGTTGCCACAATTAAATGAATACCTACTGCCCTTGCCATTTGAGCAATTCTTGCAATAGGTTCTTCAATATCACGCTTAGCTGTAATCATTAAATCAGCTAATTCATCTATTATTACTACAATATAAGGCATTTTTCTATGTCTAATAATATCATTGTCTTTCAATTTTCCTTCAGCATACTTTTGATTATATGCCTCAATATTCCTAACTCCAGCATTGGCAAGCTTGTCATATCTCTGCTCCATTTCAAGTTCAACACTCTTAAGAATCGAAACTGCATTTGAAGAACTTGTTACAATACTTTCGTTAATATCAGTTGAAGTAGCAATAAAATGTCTTCTTAGTTTTGAATAAAGACTGAGTTCAATTTTCTTTGGGTCAATTAAAACAAATTTTAGATCACCGGGTTGCATTTTATATAGTAGACTTGCTATAATGGTATTAATTCCGACACTTTTACCAGAACCTGTTGCTCCAGCAATTAAAATATGTGGCATTCGAGATAAATCGTCAATATATATATCCCCATCTATAGTTTTTCCAAATGCAATTGTAAGTCGTTTTTTACTTTCTTTAAATTTATTCGAACTTAGAACTTCTTTTATCCTTACTATTTGAGCTTTACTGTTAGGAATCTCAACCCCTACTGTTCCTTTACCAGGGATAGGGATAATCATTCTGATTCCTTTAGCCTTCATAGCAAGTGCAATATCATCTTGTAAGGATTCGATTTTTGATAGTTTAACATCAGGTGCTGGAATTAATTCATATAATGTAACAACAGGACCAGGAGTAGCAACAACTTTTTCTATCTCTATACCAAATTTTAGCAATTTTTCTTGAAGTAAGCGACCATTGCGATTTAGTTCTTCATCAGGAATAACTTCAGATTCCTCTTTAGTTGGATCATCAAGTAAATCAAGGGTGGGAAGTTTGTAATTAGTTAATTGTTCTTCAGCAAAATCGTCTTCTTCTTTAGAACCAAGATCAGATATTTCGTTATCATTTTCAGGATTAATTTCTATTTCCGTTGGTTTATTTTTAGATTGTACACTTAATGTAACAGGCTTTTTTGATACTGTAGAACTTTTTTCTTCTTCCTCTTTTGTTTCTGATAAAGTACGTGGGCGATTAATCTCTGTTTCCTTAATAAGCTCTTTTACCTTTTTATCATCGGAATATTTTATTTCCCTAATTTTTTGTCGTTCCTTTTCAAGCAATTCTTTTAATTCAGAATTTTCTTTAACTTTTTCGTTTTCTTTATGTTCTATAATTTCTTTTTCTTTATGCAAACGCTCTTTTATTTTTTCCCATAGAGTACTAATTCGGTGGAAAGTTTTTACAATATTACTATCAAATAAAAATATCAAACATATAATAATACCTAAAATTAATATTACAGAACTACCGACTCCACCAATTAAATGGTATAGAAGATTCGCCATAAAATCACCAACGGTACCACTAAGGTTTGGGCTAATAACATTTCTGCCAAAAAATAAACTTAGTAATCCTGCATAAGATGCACCTAACAACATTAACAATAATGCATATAAACTAAAATTGACAGGTCTATAAAAAGATTTATTCCTTAATACAGTATATCCCATAACAATTAAAATTATGGATATTATTAGAGAAAAATAACCAAATGCTCCTTTTATTAAAAAATCAGATAAAACCGCTCCTGCAATTCCAAGCCAGTTGTGCACATCTTGCTTATAAGTATCACTTTTGAAAAATTGAAGCCATTTTACATTTTTTACAATTGTTTGATCGGTATCAGAATATGATATAATAGAAAATAAAGTAAGAATACCAAAAAGTATTAAAAGCAACCCTATCAATTGTTTTTTAAATTGATAAGGTATTTTATAGTCTTCACCCTCAATATTCTTAAGGTTTCTGTCAAGTTTTATACCTGATTTGCTGGTTATTCTTTTTCTTACTTTCTCTTTCACAATTTATTTATCAAGTTTTGTCTTTCAAATTTATTTTTTTCATTTTCTTTTTAATAGCCAATTCACTATCAATTTGTTCCTTAAGTTTAATTGAACCTTTGTAAAAAATTGGAATTTCTTTATAAATATTAAGTCTCGAACAATAATCAATATCATTTGCAAAACCACATTCTATCAAATACCGACCATGCTCCACTGATTGTAACAAATCAAAGACTTTTGCTTCTGAAAGGACTCCTTTATTATCAAAAACAGTACCTTCTGCAAGTGTTATGCAAGCACGCTCTGGATCGTTGATTAAAAATTCTTTTTGTTTTAGAAGACTTTTTAGAATAACTCCTATCAATACTGCATCTTCAAGGCAAAAATTATTAAGCTTTCCGGACGCAACAAAGGTTACATCTTCATTTAAATTCAATACATATTCAACTACTGCATCAATATTATTAAAACTTGCAAGGGCACAACTTTTAGCTAACTTAGCTTTGGTTGTAGCAATAGTACCATTGCTTGTACTACAAATCAATGACTTTCCCTTGATTTTTTCTTCAGTAAAATCAAAAGGAGAATTACCAAGATGAAATCCCTCTATTAATTTACCATTTCTTTCACCACATAGTAAAGAATTACCTGAACCTTTTGCTATTTTAACAGCTTGAGTTACAGAATCAGTAGGAATGACTTCTTTTGCTCCTTTGACAAGTGCTGTAAGTATTGAAGTTGTAGATCTCAAAACATCTATAATAACAGCATTTTTATCCTTTAGGACAAGTTCATCTTTTATTAAAAAATGAGTTAAATATACTTCTACTCTTATCATAAAATAAACGAGAGGAAATGCTTTCCTCTCTTATTTAATTAATATTTAAAAAACTAATTTTACGATAAAAAAGGTGTTTTTACAATTGTTGCTTTAACTCTTTTACCTCGTACATCAATATCAATTTCATTTCCTATTTTAGCAAACTCGGTATTTAATAATGCAAGACCAATATTTTTCCCAAGCACTGGTGATGGAGCTCCGCTTGTAACTTTTCCAATCAAACTTCCTCCAATATACACAGGATAGTTATGACGTGCAATAACTCTATCATTGACAATGAAACCAACAAGTTTTCTTTTTATTCCTTTCTCTTTTTCAGCAAGTATTGCTGTTTTTCCAACAAAATCACCTTTATCAAGTTTTGTTATCCATCCAAGTCCAGCTTCGAGTGGATTTACAGTTTCATCCATATCGTTACCATAAAGTCTGAAGGCATATTCAAGTCTTAGGGTATCTCTTGCTCCTAACCCAACTGGTTTAATATTAAACTCAGCACCAGCTTCAAAAATCGAATTCCACAATTCTTCTGATTTGGTAATGTCAGAACTACTATATACTTCAAAACAAATCTTTTCACCAGTGTAGCCTGTGTGCGAAATTATAACATCTTGACCTTTCATCTTGCCACGAACAAAATGGTAATACTCAACTTTAGATAGATCCACATCAGTTAGTTTTTGTAAAGTACTCAAAGAATTTCTTCCCTGGACTGCCAGCAAAGAAAAATCATCAGTTTTATTAATTATTTTTACATCTCCAAAAGCATTTTCTTTCATCCATTCTATATCTTTTTCAATATTAGCAGCATTTATTACAAGCATAAAATAATTTCCACAATGATATACTAATAAATCATCAACTATACCCCCATCTTGATAACACATAGCAGAATATTGAACTCTGCCTTCATACAATTGAGCAACATCGTTAGTTGTAATTTTCTGGACAAAAGCAAATGCATCATTACCATGGATTTCAACTTCTCCCATATGAGAAACATCAAAAACCCCTACCGAATTTCTCACTGCTAAGTGTTCCGAAATAATACTTTCATATTGAATTGGCATTTCATAACCAGCAAATTCTACTAACTTTGCCCCTAATTTTTTATGAATATTATTAAAAGGTGTTTTTTTCATATCGATGCCTTTCATTTATTAAGTTTTCGCCAATCATCAAGAAATTTTTGTAGACCTATATCAGTTAAAGGATGTTTAACAAGAGCTTCAATTACTTTAAAGGGCATGGTACAGACATCAGCTCCCATTAAAGCAGCCTCTACAAAATGTAATGGATGTCTTACACTTGCAACAAGAACCTGAGTTTTGAAACCATAATTCTGGTAGATCTGAATAATTTTTGAAATCAATTCCATTCCTTCATGGGAAATATCATCGAGCCTGCCGACAAAAGGACTAACAAGATAAGCTCCAGCTTTAGCAGCAAGTATAGCTTGTGATGGAGAAAAACACAGTGTAACATTAGTTTTTATTCCCTCTTCATTAAAAATCTTTACTGCTTTTAAACCCTCTTTGATAAGTGGTACTTTAATAACAATGTTTTTGTGAATGCTGGCAAGTTCTCTACCCTCCTTTAAGATCCCATTACAATCAGTTGAAACGACTTCTGCACTAATATCACCGTCCACAATAGAACAGATTTTTTCCAAAAGTGCTCTAAAATCTTTATGTCCTTCTTTTGCAACCAGTGATGGATTTGTTGTAACGCCATCAAGAATTCCCATATCAGCAGCTTCTTGAATCTCATTTAGATTTGCTGTATCAATAAATATCTTCATAAAATTTAGGTTTAATTTAACAAAATAATTTAGACATTTTGAACTTTATTATAAATTCATTAATTATTGCCTATTATTAAGAAAATAATTTAATACTATTTTTGTTTTTTTCTCCAGAATATTGCAAATGGTACCCCAGCAAAAATCAGAGCGAGACCAATTCCGGCATCTCGAGGATTTTGAACTATAGTTATTATAACTAAAAGAATACAAAATAGTACAAAAATACCAGGAACTATTGGGTACCCAAATATTTTATAAGGTCTGTGTACATCTTTCATAGATTTACGTAATACAAACACTCCTAAGGCACCAGCACCATAAAAAATAAATGAAGCAAAAATTAGCATATCTGTTAACTGATCAAATGTGCCAGTCAAAACTAAAGCTGAAGCCCATAAACCTTGAATTATAAGAGATGTATGAGGAGTTTTGAAACGCGGATGGCAATTTTTAGCAGACTTAAAAAACAAACCATCACGTGCCATTGCAAAATAAATTCTTGAAGAAGCTAAAACCGTACCATTTGTTGTACCAAATGTTGATATCATAATTAATAGTGAAATAAAAATTGAACCATAATTTCCAAGGATTTTCCGCATCACTTCAACTGCAACTATTGTGTTCTTTGTTTGAGCAACATTTCTAATTTCCTCTATTGGCATAACATAGAGGTATACAAAATTAACTATCAAGTATACAACTATTACAATAGTAACTCCAACATATAGTGCTAATGGAATATTTCTTTTAGGATTTTTTATCTCTCCACCGAGATATCCAATGTTATTCCAACCATCGTAAGCCCAAAAAGCTGACAGCATAGCTGCAAACATAGCTCCAACAACCCCTAAACTACTTGTGTTATTTGAACTATTGTATGAAAAAAAATTCCCATCGTTGACAAAACTATTATTCCCAAGAGCTAAACCAAGAATTATAACACTTAAAATACCTACAACTTTTAAGACAGTAAAAACATTCGTTATATTTCCACCCAATACAACCCCTAAGTAATTAGCAGTGGTAAGGAAAAGTATTGTAAGTATTGTTAATCCTTTAACACCTGAACTTTCAAAGGGTTTAAATATTCCTAAAATAGTTATAGACTCAAAAGCTTCTGAAAGGTGTGGTAAAGGTACAATAGAATTAACTGACTCAGCAAACACATAAGCAATTGAAGCAATTGAAGCAGATTGAATAACAGCAAAACAACTCCAACCATAGATAAAAGCAAACGGTTTCCCATACATTTTTTTAAAGTATGCATATTGGCCACCTGGTTCTGCAATTAAGCCTGCAATCTCAGCATTAGTTGCAGACCCAAACAAGGTTATAATTCCAGCAAGCAACCATGCTAAAAGTATTAAATTAGGAGAACCAAGTTCCAAGCTCATAGGGGCAATTTTTTTAAATACACCTGAACCTATCATAGAACTGATCACAATCATTAATGCAGTAAAAAAACCGAGGCGGGTTAATAAACCACTTTCGTGGGTACTGTCAGAATGTTTATTAGCCAATAGAAAACAAGTTATTTGTAAGAATATAATTACTTAAAAAATACTTGTGCTGCTTTATATATTTCTAAATCCACTGTCTTTAATTTACCCACTACCCTGGAAAAAGGTATATCAACTATTTTATTGTTTTGCAGTGCACACATCTTGCCGAATTTTTTATCTTTAACCATCTCAACAGAATATACACCAAACCTCGTTCCAAGAACCCTGTCAAAAGCAGATGGGACACCTCCCCTTTGAACATAGCCTAATATTGTTGTTCGTGTTTCAAATCCTGTTCTTTTTTCAATTTCGTTACCAAGATAGTAACTTATACCCCCTAATCTTATCCTACCAAAATCATCTAATTTTTGGTCCTCTTCAGAGATCTGCAATTCCTCTTTTAAAAACTCAGCTCCTTCTGCTACAACGACAATTGAAAAGATTTTACCACGTTTATACCTACTCTTTAAGACATCGCAAACAGCATCAACTTTAACTTTTTTCTCTGGAATAATAATAATATCTGCACCTCCAGCAATTCCAGCATAAAGAGCAATCCACCCTGTATGTCTTCCCATTACTTCTAATACCATAATCCTGTGATGCGATTCTGCAGTTGTATGTAAACGATCAACTGCGTCAGTAGCTATTTGAACAGCTGTATCGAATCCAAAAGTATAATCTGTACCATATATGTCATTATCAATCGTTTTGGGTACTCCGACTACATTAATACCTAAATCAAATGCTTGTTTAGCAATATGCATAGAACCTTCACCACCAATTGCAATTATTGCATCAAATTGTTCCTTTGAAATTTTATGCTGTAAAATCTCAGCACCGTTCTGCTGTTGAAAAGGACTAAATCGAGAAGTACCTAAAATTGTCCCACCTCTATTGACAATTCCTGCAACTGAGATTAAATTTAATGGTTTATAACTTTCATCAAAAATTCCTTTCCAACCATTTAGTATACCAACAACTTCATATCCTAATTGCTCAGCTTTTCGCGTAATTGCCCTAATAACAGCATTTAAACCGGGACAATCACCTCCACTTGTTAATACTCCTATTTTCATTTATTTTTAATTTTTAACCAACAATAATTAACGGAATAAAAAAAGCTCCTATTTGTTTGCTCAAAACAACATTCACTGTTTTTCTTTTGCTTTATCAACCTTCTCAGATTTATTGTGTTTCTTGGGTTTAACTGGAGGGTCATCTATCAGGTACTTAAAACGTTCAACAAATTGTTCTGTTGTCATATTTCCAATCAAGGCAAGTCTTGCAACATTTTTTATTTCATCAAAATCACTCTTTTCCAATCTAATCATATATTTTCTTGCTACCTGATATCCATCTGAGTCAACATCTACTTCACGAGTTGCTATTCTACCATCAGGTCCTATAATATCTTCAAAACGAATAGGTATTAACTGTCCTTTATCTACAGTTACAATGGCACCTGTATTACCTTCAAGTAGGTAACGTACTGCTGCATAACCAAGATCTTGAGTATACTCACAATCATAAGGGATTGGAGCAGCGCAACGTAATTCGTATCCAATATCTTTATTAACAATTGTTACATCAATACCTCGTTCTCTAAGTCTACGTCTTACTTCATCTTTTGTTATACGACCTATGTCTATTTCTGAAAGACGAATGTTTCCATGCAAATCTTTTTCAAGATTAACATAAGGATGATTTTTTAACTCTTCAAGATCCATTCTCGTAATTATTCCTTCAGCCAAAACAGCCACCCCATAAGGGTTACCTTGCGCCATTCTCTTTATTATAGAAGCTTCAAGAATATCACAAACAGTTTCAAAACTAATTGTTCTATCGCGAAATTCCTCTCCTATTATAGTTAAAGTAGCACCTGCAGCTTTACCAATACCTAAAGCGAGATGTCCTGCCTTTCGTCCCATAGATACAACATAATACCATCGCCGTGTAGTAGCTGCATCAACCATTAAAGATTGTACGATGTGAAAACCAAAATCTCGAGCTGTTTGATATCCAAAAGTTGGCATATTTCCTGGGAGAGGCAAATCGTTATCTATTGTCTTAGGGACATGAGCAACTTGAATTTGTCCCTTGGTTAACTGGTCTATTCTATATGCGCTTGAAGCTGTATCATCTCCACCTATTGTAACAAGATAATCAACTGAAAGCTGTGTAAGTGCTTTTATCGTAGCATCAAGCATTTCTCTACTTTTTGTAGGATTTACTCGCGAAGTGTGAAGAATACTTCCTCCGCTAAAATGAATTCTTGATACATCTTCTATTCTCAATTCTGTAATATGGCTTGAATCTCCTTTGCAAAGGTATTCAAAACCATCATATATACCTATTACATTCAGACCTGAATTAATTGCTTCAATTGTAACTGATCTTATTACACCATTTATACCAGGTGCAGGACCACCTCCGACAAGAACAGCTAATGTTTTCTTTCTGTAATGATCATTCTTCATAGTTTTCAAATTTTTGTTTATTAATATACTAAATTTCTTTTTAATCTTAAGTTTACAAATAACAGTGCTAAAAGATAGATTACTCCCGCTATAACAAACACAATCTTGAAGCCTATCAACATAGCAAGGATTACTGTAATAACCGTGCCTATAATAGAAAAAAATCCATTCACCGCCCAAACAATGGGGATGACTTCCTTACTTTCTAAGATTCTTATTCCATAGGGGAAAGGAATTCCCATTAAAAAGCCTAATGGAACAATTATAAATGAAGAAATTACTACTTTTAAGGCAATGTTTAAGTTACTCAGGGATTTAAATACAGGTGCATTAACAAACGCAAATATTATGATAAGAGAGAATATAAAAACGAAAACTAAATAAATTCCCCTGTTTTTTTCAAATATGGTAAATTTCCTATCACGTAGTTTTTCAGAAACAAAACTTCCTAAACCCGAAGCGATGAGCATTACAGAAATAACTACTATCATTGTTATTGCTGGATTTCCCAAAAATAAGGTAAACTTTTGAATCAAAGAAACCTGAAGCATTATATAACCCAATCCTAAACAGGCAAAGTAAGGAATTAATACTCTGTCACTCTTAGCAATAGTTTTATTACTTCGGTTTAAGAAAGCTATAATTAATAGTATTGAAGAAAAAAGTATAATTTGCACAAGCAATAATAGCAGTGTTACTTGGGCAACCGGTTTTTCTTTCAAAGCAAGGATTGCTTTGTCATTTTGAGAAAATACATCTTTAAGATCTTCAAAAGTTATTTTAAAAAAACTAAAATTATCATCAAAAAAAGGACTATCATCCGTAGCTGGGACAAGATGTGGATTGCCCGATATAAAACTTTCGAAGTTTTCTGCAGTTATCAAATGTTTTATCTCGCCATCAATTGTATCTATTGGATCATAAAGTAGCTCAAGCCCAAGTTGGGAAGCTTCATTTCTGATTTTAAAGACTTCACTTGTATCAAATCCATTTTTCTTAAAAATCACTCCAGAAAGAAAACTTTTTTCCCCTTCAAAATCTGCTGGGTGTCTTCTAAATACAATTACTTTATTACTTATTTCATTTCCTGATACAGTTTTATTAACTAATCTCAACGTTGTTAGCAACTTAGGAAGTTGTGTTTCTGGACGTGATATATAAAGAACACCATCATTTTTCAGATGATTGATATATTCACTTACAGCTTCTTTAGTTAATATATAGTTTTCAACAAGACTCATTGCACCACTTAATACAGCTGAGGCTGAAATTGTATGAGCTGAAATTATTACATCATAAATAACTTTTTCACTTCTTAAAACACCACGTGCATCATCTGTTATTATCTCTACCTTTTTATTATTTTTTATAAGTGGTCCTGTCCAATATGATAATGTATTACTAATCAAATCATTGAGTATACCATTTATTTCTACTCCCTTTACAAATTCTGTATTATGATATAAGCTTACCAAAACTTCTCCTCCACCTCCTGAACCAAGAATAAAAACTTTTTCTGGTTTATCTTTTGTCACAAAGGCTAAATTAGAGGCATCAGCAGGTTTATTTATCAGAGGAAAGTTCTTTACACGTGGTATATTAGTTGTTGAATTCCCGTTATCAATAATAGCAAGATAAATATCGTATCCATCCGGAGATGGTTCATCCTCCTCCATCACATCAACTTTGGAAAAGGCATTCCATTGTGTTAGTATCTTTAAATCAGGACGCGCTTTAATATATTTCGCATAGATCTTATTTGGGGAAGAATTTATTTCAAATCTATCGTCTCGATCTGGAAATAATGTTATTATCAATGCGCATAATACAAATGCAATTAATGAAAGCACTTTTGATTTGCGATATCCAAACACTGAAGCTGATAATAATCCACTCATTGTTATTGTTAAAATCATTCCATTGCCTCCTACTACCTTCACGAGTAATACAAAAAATACTGAGGATATTCCTGCTCCAATTAAATCAAAAAAGTATAGCTTTCCTATATCCTTTTGAAAATCGTATATAAGCCTTGATATAATAATTCCTGCAAATAAAAAAGGCAATGTTAATAGTAAATAACATAATGGCAAATATATGAACTGGTTATTATCTGTAAATAAACTAAAAGGATCCAGAGGGATTTTGTTTACAATAATAAACCCGATAAAAACTGAAATTGAAAACAAAAAGGAATTAATATAAAGAAAAATTTCAAGTCCCCATTTGTTTATCTTTTTAAAAACACTTTGTATCACACCACTTATTCCAAGTCCAAGAAGTGCAACACTAATTATCATAAAAGCAAAATGATACCACAATGAAACGGACATTATTCTTACATAAGTGAATTCAAGTGATAGAACTGACAATGATATTATAAATAGTCCAATTAGGTAGTGTGGCTGTATTTTTTTAGTAGCTGGAACTGAAGTTTTTAATTTCAAGCTTTATTTGGTAGTTTGAATTTTTCAAAGTAGTATAAAAATACTAAATACTAATAAGTTCTTAAAGACAAAAGAACATTATTAATACTAAAAAATAAGATCTGTAACTTTTTTGATCTTAAATAAGGATGTAAAAAATTATGTTATTAAAAATTAATTTTTTTAAAAGCCGATTTTTAAAAAACTGTGCTGGTATTGGTAATTTTATCTTTGATTCCACAATAAGACTTATTAACTAAAATTTTATTTCTTCAATTGATATATACTGGTCTAAGTCTGTTCCATATTGCAAACGTACTGGAGAATTTGCTCTCTTTATCTAATCTCACAGTTTATCTGTTTATTTCAATTATTTTTTTGTCAATATATTTTTAATATTAAAGGTCCTTAATCGATTCAGCTAAGACAAATAATCATTCTATAATTTTAATAAAAAGCTTTCAAGGGTCTTTAGAGCTGTTAATGATATATTAAATTAAAGGCAACACAAAAATTTTACACTTCATCAATCTTTCAAATTCAGTATTTTAAAACAAATTTAAACAAGATGAAAAAACTAATAATTTTATTATTATTTATTTTAACGCTTTCAAGTCAAAAGATTATCAATGCTCAAAACTCATTCGTACCATTTACAATCCATCAAACACAATTAGAAAATGGATTGAATGTTGTAACAGTACCATTTGACAGTCCCGGTATAGTAGCTTTTTACATTATAGTAAGAGTTGGTTCAAGAAACGAAGTAGAAAAAGGGGTTACCGGCTTTGCACACTTTTTTGAACATATGATGTTTAGAGGGACAGATAAATATCCCAAAGATAAATATGAACAAGTATTAAAATCAATAGGAGCTTCAGCAAATGCAAACACATCAAGTGATAGGACTGTTTATCATATGACAGGTGATGCAAATAAGCTTGAAAAGATGTTTGAAATAGAAGCTGATAGATTTCGCTATCTTAATTATTCAAAAGAAGATTTTATTATAGAAGCTGGTGCAGTAAAAGGTGAATATACAAAAAACTATGCAAATCCCTTATCAAGGTTATATGAATCTATTCGCAATACAGCATTTGATGTACATACATATAAGCATACAACAATGGGCTTTTATGAAGATATTGTTGATATGCCAAATCAATATGAGTATTCATTACAGTTTTATAAAAGATTTTATAAACCTGAATATTGTACAATTTTATGTGTAGGTGATGTAACATTTAATCAGATTATTTCTTTAGCAGAAAAATATTTTGGAAGTTGGGAACGTGGCTCTTATGTTGCAGATATCCCTGTTGAGCCAACTCAGAATCAAACCCGTTATGCACATATTAAGAGTTCTGAAGTTCCTCCATATCTCTCGCTCAACTATAAAGGACCCGCATTTAATGATACAGAAATTGATTTACCTGCATTATACTTAATTTCAAGTATTTACTTTGGTCCTAATTCCAGTATTTATAAAAAACTTGTTCTCGAAGAAAAAAAAGTTAAAAGTTTAGGATGCTATCCATCATTCAGTAGAGATCCTGAACTAATAGGAATTTATGCAAATCTAAAAGACAACAAAGATTTAAGATATGTTCTGGAAGAATTGCTTGCAGAAGTAGAAGCAGTTAAAACAAAACCCGTTGATATAACAATCTTAAACAATGCAAAATCAAATATACAGTATAGAACACTTATGAATATGGATAATCCAACAGATATAGCCAACATCCTTTCATCATTTATTTCTGCAAGCGGAGATCCAGAATCAATAAATAGATATTATAAAACACTTGGGAAAATAACCCCTGAAGATATAATAAATGTTGCAAAAAAATATTTTGTAAATACATCGTTAACAATAGGCACAATAACCCCCGATGATATTCCAGATGTAACAATAAATAAATAAAAAGAAAAATGAAAAAACAAATTTTAACACTCATATTGCTTTTAATAGCATCAAGCTGCATTCCACAGGAAATAATAGAAAACAAAATAAGTTCATCAAATAAGGTAATTATAAAAGTAATGTTACTTAATGGATCCATTTCCGATCCTGTTGGAAAAGAAGGTTTAACAAATTTAACCGCTTCACTATTAACATCAGGTGGAACAAAGCAATATACTTATGCGGAAATACAGAATCTACTTTATCCAATGGCAGCATCATATTATGCCAGTGTAGATAAAGAGGTAACAATATTTACATTTCAGGTACCATCAGACTTTCTTGAAGAATTTTATCCTATAATGACAAGCGTGCTTTTTAACCCGGCATTTGATAAAAACGATTTTGAACGAGTAAAAGCTGAACAAGAAAATTATGTAAGTCAAATAATACGAGCCTCATCAGACGAGGAATATAGTAAAAAAGCTTTAGAAGATTTATTATTCCGTGGTACAAGATATCAACATCTATCAGAAGGAACAATAAGCTCGCTAAAAAATATAACATTAGAAGATGTAATAAATCATTATAAAAAAACATTTTTCTTAAATGGTCGTACCACACTCGGAATATCAGGGAATTATAATGATAAGTTTTTATCAAGATTAAAAAATGAGCTATCAACAAATCTCAAAGAAATAAAGCTTGAAGAACCAGAAATAAAACCAAAAATGCCCGATGGAATTCAAGTTGAGATAATATCAAAGAAAGGAGCATTTGGTTCAGCAATATTTATGGGATTTCCAATTGACGTAACAAAACGAAAAGATGACTTTATTGCATTAATGGTAGCAAATTCATATCTTGGCGAACATAGAAAATCTTATGGAGTTTTATATAATAAAATCAGAGAAACTCGTTCAATGAACTATGGTGATTATTCATATATTGAATGGTATGAAAATGGAGGTGCAAATATGTTACCACCCTCCGGAACCCCACGAAACATAAACTATTTTTCAATATGGATAAGACCTGTACAAATAGCAGCGCAGCTTAAAAAACAATATCCTGAATTAGAAAACATAAAATTAGGGCATGCACACTTTGCAATAAGACTTGCAATTCGCGAACTTGAAAAACTTGTAAAAGAAGGTTTGACAGCTGAACAATTTGAAGAGACAAGACAATTTTTACAAAGCTATATCAAGTTATATGTCCAGAGGCAATCTGAACGATTAGGGTATTTACTTGATTCAAAATTTTATTCAAGAAAAGATTTCATTGCAGAAGCTGGAGAAATACTTTCAAAACTGAGCTTAGAAGATGTTAATAATGCAATAAGAAAATATTTACAGGCTGAAAATATGTATATTGTAATTGTAACTGATGAAAGTGAAGCTGAATCACTTGCACAAAGCTTATTAAACAATGCTTATTCACCAATGAGTTACTCAAATATTGTATTAAAGAGCCTACCTAAATCAATACTTGAAGAAGACGAAATAATTGCAAATTATAAATTGAATGTTAAATCCGTTCGAATTGTTAATAATAATGAATTCTTTAAATAACTTTTTATGTATGAAATAATAATAGGAAGCCTGATACTCAGCATCACACATGCATTAATTCCCAATCATTGGTTTCCATTAGCAGCAATAAGCAAAACAGAAAAATGGAATAGAAAAGAAACACTTTTAATAACAGCAATTTCTGGATTTGCCCATATAACAAGTACAATTATAATAGGAATAATTGTTGGATTTGTTGGATATCAACTCAGCAATAAAATTGATATAATTACAAGCACAATAGCACCAGCATTACTTTTTCTAATCGGGTTATTTTATATAATTCTTAACGTAATTAAATCATCACATCATCATCACCGGCACATTGATTTAGAACAAGAAGAGGATAATGAAAAGACAAAGAAATCAAAATTCACAATAATACTAACACTAATAACAATGATGTTTTTTTCACCCTGTATAGAAATTGAAGCATATTACTTTACAGCTGGAGCACTTGGATGGGCGGGTATAATAACTTTATCTTTTATTTATCTTGTTGTAACAGTTAGTTTTATGATTTTTCTCGTAGATTTAGGTAGACGTAGCCTTGATAAACTAAGTGAACGACTGAATTTTTTAGACAAATATGAACGAGCAATTACAGGAATTGTCTTAATTTTGCTTTCCATCTTTACATATTTAATAAAGCAATAAAGAACTATTAAAATTACTATCTTATAATAATAAACATTTCCTTCTTTTATTATCTTACCAAATCAATTACTTTTATTTTTTTTCAAGGATATTCCGGGAGTATTATAAGAATTTAAAAAAAGCCAACTCAGTATTCTATTTAACAATAGATAAAACTATATTTTTAACAACATATCCATTTTTTTGGAAACGACAAAAATAAACTCCACTTGATAAGTCTTGAAAATTAGCTTTAATATAGTGATATCCTGCTGGCCGAAATTCGTTCAAGATTACTTTTACTTCTCTACCAATCATATCATAAATACTCATTTTAATCCAGCTATTACTTGAGATTCTAATTTCAAACGTTGTGTAGGCATTGAAAGGATTTGGATAATTCTGAAAAATCTCATCAATAAGTGGTAATGTGACCTCAACATATTTTGTAAGATTATAGTATGTGAAGTTATTATTATAGTCAATCTGCTTTAATCTATAATTATACCTACCTGAACTTAGCTTAGAATCTATATATCTATACTCGGTAGGATTATTAATTTGATTAAGACTTTTAATAAAAGCAATTGGTTGCCAGGAAGTGTTTTCATATTGTCGTTCAATTTCAAAACCTGAACAGTTAATTTCTTCAAGTGTTTTCCATTTTATGATTATACTATTTTGAAAAGCATCTGCCGAAAAATATGCTAATACAACCGGTAATGGTGCATTTGCATCTCCAAATGCAAATGCTGAAAACGAACTTAACCCGTTTACAGTTATTGATTTATTCGTTGTATTTGGCATCTCAAGCTGATGCTGATTCCAGCTCCCACCTGTGTAATGTGCAAGCCTCAGGTAACTCTCTCCACTAATTGTCCCCAATAACCCCGGTGTATAATACAATGTTAAATCATAAGTATATCCACTCCCTCCTGTTGGTGTTATATCAAAATATACATTCCCAAACTGCGACCCATTTGGTGTATTATTTGGCCAGCTACCTGAATAATACTTCGTGCTGATACTTGAAGGTAGATTTGTGCCGTGCCACGTAATTGAAGCTACTATATTTCCTGCTACAGTGTAACTTGTAGTATTACCATCTCCTATTGTCCCGCTCTGTGTTGCATCTGATGGCGTAACAGAAGGTGTAAATTCATAGGCACCAATATCTGGCGCACCGCTTGATAAACTTGTACTACGGCTATTTCCTGCATAATCATCTGAAACTGTACTTATTGGATACCCTTTCCCGTTTATGTTCCAGCTGTTCACATTGTTTACATCTGGTTGTAAGTTAGTTGTAGATGTAAAACCGGGATCTCCTGATATTGAATAAGTATCTTTACTGCTTGCGGTTCTCCATGCTGAAAGTGTAGTATAATCGGTTGTACTTACCTTTCCTAAGGCTTTTATTCCACTGCCTGAAGGATTTACATATATATCATTGTAATCTGAAGCCTCAAGCTGTGATGTTCCACTCTCTAAATATATACCTGTTGCTCCATATCCCGTTGCAGATAGACCAAGATTGTTTACTATTACATTATTTTTTATATCCGCAGTTGAGCCTGTTGTAAGGCATATACCCATAGAAAGTGCATTAGTTTGATTAAGTGTATTTCCACTTAGATAAATTGAATTATTATATATTTTTATTCCTGTTTGTGTTCCACCACCAAGATATATTCCTATCGGATTGTCAGTAATGATAGTTGTATAATCCCATCCATCTCCGCTTATATCATATATCAAATTATTTTTAATCACATTATTACATGAACTTACCACAGATGTTACTGCTATTCCATAATCACCATATCCACCAGTTCCAGTATATTTTAATGTGTATATTTTGTTTTTTTCTACCGTTGCATTTATTGTGCCGCTTGCAAGCCATATTCCTTTATCGTCTTCACTATTTGCACCTTCGAAATTTGCTATTTCATTACCTCTAACTGTTGCTCCATTGACACCTTGCATATACAAACCTATATACCTTATAGCATCCGTTCCGCTTGAGGTCAAAGTGTTGTTTATATAACTCAGGTTACTACCCTGTTGTGGTGATGTCCCTCCATTTGCAAATACTCCTATATATGCTTTTGTTATCTGATTATTTTGTATTGTAATATTGTTAAAATATCCCGGATTACCTACGGTTCCACCATCACTTACTACTACCGCACTGCTTGTATTTGCTCCATTGTTTAATATACAATTCTTAACAGTAATATTACTGATTGTGGTTGTTCCATTTGAGCCTATCCAGATAACATTAGGATACGTTGTTGAAGTATTGCTAATTGTTAAATCCCTGCTTGTTCCTCCACTGTTAGAGCCATCAATGGTTATATAATCAGTATTGTAAATTTTAAAAACACCTCCGTTACTCACCGAACCACTCACACTTGCTGATATTCCTGAATTTGGTTTAATTGTTACAGTATTACTTGATGTAGGTTTATTTTCATTTATTACATTTATTACAATCGGGAGCGTTTCCCCTGTGTATGTTGCATCAACAAGAAGAAATGTAACAGCCCCACTTACACCTCTTGTATTTAAATCATTAATAGCTGCTGTTATGGTAGTATATACACCATTTGGTGAGTCAGGAGTCCCAACTCCATTTCTCAATCCTATTACTGCCTGAGGTCCTGTATAGGGTTTTCCATTTTCCATTAAGACTGAATATTCTTCAACAACTTCTATTACACGACTTTTACTGTTTGAAGACATTTTCTCATCATAACATTTCGATGTTACAGCATCTACACCTTTGCTTTGTTTCTTTTTTCTCAAATCTGTGGAAATATTATCTATATTATTATCGTTAGATTTTGTCTGGTTATCTTTTAACTTTTCAGTAATTTTATTAGTTTTTTCAGTGTTTTTATTTATGTTGTCTTTTAAACTTTTTACACTATAATCTGAATTTATCGGAAGTTTTTCTTTATTCGCATATTCTTCTATATCATTAACTTCTCGTTTTACAACTCTCGTAAATGTCTGATAGTAAAGGTTTCTACCTGTTACTTTATTAAACATACTTAAACCAACTGTGTATGTACCAGCAAGCGGAGAGTTTGTTATTGTATAACTATTTATAGTACCTGTAATCGGGAAATTGCTTGCATCAAGATTTACACTTGCAGGTTGAGAATTAAATGTCCCTGAATTTATTCCAACATTTGGTGTAGAAGCAAGGTCCTGTGCAACTACAAAATATTGTACAACATCACCAACTGAGACTCCACCGCCTCCATATAATAATGTGTAATCTATTACGAAGCTAAATGGTGAACTTGAATTAGTTGCTTCGGTCCATTTCCAACCA